>Ga0255346_1000116_pt1 | contig 143250 bp, 118 predicted proteins | sample wastewater_treat_FD_194410 | JGI IMG/M metagenome (GOLD analysis project Ga0255346, IMG submission 194410) | Wastewater microbial communities from Lulu Island WWTP, Vancouver, Canada - plant22 | ecosystem: Engineered > WWTP > Wastewater > Unclassified | place: Canada: Vancouver, British...
CCATGGCGGACCTGCTCTCATTATTAATCCAAGCTGGGTTGTGGAAAAAATTTCTGTCGACGGGTCCCGACCACACGGTCCCCTTGCCTTTGGATTGAGGGGTCCGTTGGGGGGTGGATCTGAAGCGCGATCGCTGCGCACGCGCCCGGCGTCGAACGCGACGCCGCGGAGATTGCCTCGGCGGCCTTCGCCGACGTGGCGCGCCAGCTTCGTCTTGAAGCTACCGCGAGCGACGCGCCGTCGGTAGGTGTCGTGGTTCCCGGGCGTGCGACCGTGAATCCTCTTTGGTGCGCGATGGCCCTGCTTCCTCGTTGACCGCATGGCGTCGGCCAGGGGACAGCGCGGGCACAACTTCGCCTTCACGCCGAAGGGCTACCAGGAGAGTGTGCGAGGCTTGCAGCGGCGGTTCGCGGCGTTGCGGCTGGACGACGAAGACCGGCCCGTGCATCGCCAGAGCACGCGCTGGTGCACGCCTCCCGTGTCGGCTCGTTGGTCCCTGGAGCTGACCGAAGGCGCGGACGTTTGCCTGCGGCTCTGCGACGGCCGGGTGCTCGTGGGTCGGTGCCTGCTCGCCACGGCCGCGCTGGCCGACGACGGCATCCGATGGCTGTCCGGCTTCGTGGTCCTCCGGCTGTGGGGTCGCACGGTACCAACGCGCATCGCGCGCACGCGCATCGTGGGCGCGATGCCGGTCGGGCCGCACAGTTGGCAGGAGCGGCGGGCCATCATCGAGCGGCAGCGCAGGGGCGAACCGGCGGTTCTCGTGGCACGTTCGGGCAGTAGAAACTCGTTTTTCAACTCATAGGTGTTCACGGTGTTCAAGCCGACACCCGCCTACCGCTTTCGCTCACCCACGAGGTGCCACAGGTCAGTCCCCAGCGCGTCCGCAACCCGAACGAGCGTCTGGACCGTCGGGTTCACGGTGCCTTCCTCGAGCCGCTGCCAGCGCTTGTAGTCGATGTTGGCTCGTGATGCGGCGGCTTCTTGCGTGAGCCCTGCCGCCCGGCGGGCATCGCGGATGCGACGCGCCAGTTCAAGCAGGACGTCGCGAACCGCCTTGGGGCGCACCGCATCGCAGGTACTCCACGCCCCTTTTGCTGCACACCGTACCATAGTACGGTGTGCATCGCGCCCTGGGCGCGGTGCCCTGATCTGAGGGAGGCGGCGAAGATGACCGATCCGTTCAAGCCCCGTGATGAGAATCGACGGTTGAAGATCCTCGCGCTGGTCTGTGGGGGCCTGTTCCTTGTGGCGCTCCCGATCCTCTTCGGAGACACGATGTGTTCCCGGCAGCCGAGCACGGTCGATCGAATGCTCGCGGAGGACCAGCAGCAACGCGAACAAGCCGCGCGGGAAGAAGCCGCGCGTCGCAAGCGCGAAGCTGCCGAACAGGCCGAACGGGAAGCCGCCGACCGCGCGGCCCGAGAGCGCGAGCAGCGCGTGGCCGCCGTGGCCGAGCAGTACCGTTCCGCATCACCTGCGAAGCGAATGGCAGCTGTCCGCGACGAATGCTCGGACCGCGGGGGCTGTGACCCGCTCGTGCTGACCGGCATCGCTGAAGCAGCGGCGAACGACGGGGAGCGCAAGGCGTTGGAGGCGTACTCAGCGAAGGTTCGCAAGGAGCACGCCTTGAAGGCCGGGGTGCCCGAGCGAGAGTTGTTCGCCCGCATGTACGAGAAGGCCTTGCTGGACCAAGGCCTGAACCCGGAAAAAGTGACTGCGACGGGGAAGTACAAGACGACGCTCACCGTGCGCATCTGGCTTTGCAGCAGGCAGTTCTTGTACGACTTCGAGAAGGGAACGATCGGCCAGCAAGCCCGAGCGGCAGGCTTCACCCAGGTCGAATGCGCGGGCGGCCTGGAGGGGTGGAAGCAGGAGCTTTGAGCCGGTTGGTTCGCAGGTAGCGCGTCATAGAGCAGCACGTGAGGCTCACGCACGGGCGGCGGCAGGCCCGGTGCGGCGCGCAGTCGCTCACCGACATACACTATGACCATTGTGCTTGACACAATCATCGGTGCTGGTATCGTTGGAACGATGAGCAGGCAGAAGAACCCCGACCGAAGCAGCGTCACCTCGCGGGAAGGCCCATCCGTTGCCATCCGGCTCACCGATGCGGAGTACGCTACGCTGCAAGCGATTGTTGAAGAACAGCAAGCGACGGCGGACGCGGCAGGTATCGTGACCCGCGTCACGCCATCGAGCGTGCTCCGCTCATTGATCCGAGCGGCAGCACAAGCGCGTGGGCTTCCGGCCTTCTCGTTGCAGGAAGGTGCATCGGGGGCGGCGAAGCCGAAGGCTCGCAAGACGACCAGAAAGGCGGGAGCATGAAACCGAAGGCGTTGCGGCTAGTCGAAGGCGGAACCGCGGCACCAAAGCCGGCAGGCGGTTCACTCCCGCGGGGTGACGGATGGTGGGTGTTCGAGCGGCCCGACCGAAGCGGCCGGGCGCTGGTGCTCCGCTACCGGGACGGCAAGCGATGGCGGGACCATCGCCTTCCTTCGGACGTCAGAACCGAAACGGCGGCGCTCGAACAGTACGCGCGGAGCTTCGTTGCCGAAGTCGCGAAGGAACGGGAGCGCATGGCGGCGGAAGCGAAGGAAGCCGCCGGCCCGACGTTCAAGACCTTCGCGCAACGCTGGACGTCGGGAAAGCTCGCAAAGGACCATCCCGATCAAGTGCGGGAGAAGCGGAGCGCCGACGACGACGAAGCCCGGCTTGAACGCTACGTCTACCCGGTGTGCGGCGACACGCCGATCCGGGCGTTCACGCTGGCGGACGCGGAGCGCGTCATGTCGGAGCTACCGGGCGATTTGTCGTCCGCTTCACGGCGGCATGTGGCCCAAGCTCTCAACCGCGTTCTCAACCTTGCGGTGTACCCGGCGAAGCTCCGCGACGCGAACCCGTTGCCCAAGGGGTTCTTGCCGAAGGTGACGCACCGAAAGGCGGAATCGTGGCTGTATGCGGACGAGGAAGCCCGGCTTGCGGGCGCGGAGCGCGTGCCCCTGTTCAGCCGGGTTCTGTACGGCTTCCTTGCACGGGAAGGCATGCGGATCTCGGAAGCAACCGGCTTGGACTGGTCCAACCTGGACTTGAAGCGAGGCGCGGTGACGCTGGACCGCAACAAGACCGACGATCCGCGCGCGTGGGCGCTGGACCCGTCGGTCGCTAGGGCGTTGAAGCGGTACAAGGAGCGATACCGCGCCGACGCGGAGCCGTCCGATCCGGTGTTCTGCGACGCGGACGGGCATCGCATCGAGAACGGCACGACGGTCGAAGCCGACATATTCCGCGAGCACCTTCGGATGGCGGGCGTCACGCGCCCCGAGCTGTTCCCGGTCGAAGGCCAGCGGCTTCGCGCGGGGTGCCGACGGCGCAAGGACTTCACGCCGGGCGAGAAAGCCCCGGCGGCGGACAACGTACGGTTGCCGATCCGGTTGCACGACCTTCGCGCGACGTTCGTGACCGTCTCGCTGGCGACGGGCAAGAGCGAGCGATGGGTGAAGGACCGCACCGGGCATCGTTCGAGCCAGATGGTGGACCGCTACGCGCGAGCCGCGCGCACCGTTGCCGAAGTCGGATGCTCGGGGTTCACCCCGATGGATCTCGCGATCCCGGAGCTTCGCCCTGACGAAGCGGAACGGGCATCGCAGGAGCCCGCTTGCGCGACAGCGCCGACACCGCAACCGGAGCGCGTTGACGCGACGGTGCCGAACGCCCTGCCGCGGACACCCCTACCCGACCGACCTACGGATTGTCATGTGGCGCAGCATGTGGCGCACTTCGATGACGCGGCCCGGCAATTGATCGAAAGTGCCTTGATTTATAGGGTGGGCCAAGAGGGACTCGAACCCTCGACCGACGGATTAAAAGTCCGCAGCTCTACCGCCTGAGCTATTGGCCCTATCGGAAAAAAATTTCGTGTCTTTTACCAGCAGTCATCCGCTTGTCAATCGTCTTGCGCGAAGATCGACGCGCTTTTCTCACTGACTTCGTATTGTCAACGGCGAGCGGCGTTCTGCCACAGTTCATGTCATTCGTCGAGGGGGGAAAAGATCAAAATTATGTTTCCTGAAAGCGAAGGTTTCAAGGGGGATGTGTCATCGACGCGCGATGGTCCGCCATGAGTTTTTCGAGTCCGGTTCGTAAGCTCACCTGGGCGCGCCAGGAAAGCAGGGTGGCCGCCCGGCGCGGATCGCCTTGAAATCGAGCTACATCATACGAACGCGCAGGAGCGTGGATGAGCGGAAGCGTCTGGCCGCCCAGCTCCATCACGAGCTGCGCAAGCTCGCGCAATGTCGTGGAAATGCCGGTGACCAGATGAACCGCGGCAAGCCGTGATTCCCCCTGTTCCACAAGCTTGACCAGGGCTGAAACCCCTCGCACCACATCATCGACATGGGTGAAGTCGAACGCATGCTCGGCTCCGTCGAGACGCAATGCCGTGCCTTGTAGCGCCGCGCGGACAAAGGCCGGAATGACTCGATCCGGGTGATCTCGCACGCTGCCGTATACGTTCGAAAATCGTACGATCGAGGTACGAATCCCCGCGTTTCGCGCGTGGCCCATCAGCCGTTCCGCCGCGACTTTCGACTGTGCGTAGATATTCATGGGACGTAGCGGAGCGTCTTCGGTAACGGGCAAATGTTCCGGTTGACCGTAGACCTCACGGCTGCTTGCCAACACGACCCATGGTTGCGTGGCGGATTCGATGGCCGCGCGAAGGATGTTTTTCGTGCCGCCCACATTGGTGTAAATGCACCGTTTCGGATCCTGTTGTCCCCACAACACGCGGGAGACCGCAGCGAGATGAATGACCCCACAACAGCCCCGAAGCGCTCGTTTCACGACTGGCAGATCCGTTGTATCGCCTTGAAATAAAAAGGATTTATGACGAATATCCAAGGGCCGAATCGCATAGCCTTCCGTCGCGAGCCTCGATGCCAGTGCCGTGCCGATCAATCCTTCCGACCCGGTGATGAGAATCGTTTTTCGTTCCATCATTTTCCTACGACGAAAGATCGACTTTTCTGCTGGCCACGCATACCCGATTTTGGGCTGCCCGCCGTTTTCTTTGAGGAGATCATGAAAGAGGCGAGCGCATTTGTGCTTGTCTCAGGGGCCAGGTTCTACGGTATTCTCTTCGGGATTAACACGGTGCTTGGGGATGGCTGATCACCCGCTTGCGCGATGGGTGTGATTGACGTTGGGAAGGCTCGTTCATGGCGAAGTTGAACGTGATTCGAAGCAATCGATTGGAGACGTTGGTAGACCTGATGGGGGAGCGACTTCGAACACAGCTTCCCGCGAATCCGATCGCACCGATCGATGTGGTGGTGGGAAGCCGCGGCATGGAGCGTTGGCTTCGTCACCGGCTCGCCATGCACTTCGGGATTTGCTGCAACATGCACTTTCCGTTTCCTGCCATGAAATTCGACGCTTTGGTGACGAATATTCTCGGGGAATCCATGGTGGAAAGGGAGGCCTGGGGTGGGGCAAGTCTGGCCTTTGCGATTCTCGACGTTCTTCCCTTGCTCGTGGAACGCCAGGAGTTCGAAGCCGTCCACGGCTATCTTGCCTCCTGGGATGCTCCAGTCAGCGCCAAAGCGTTCGGGCTGGCCGGGCAATTGGCTGCCATGTTCGAACGGTATATTGATTATCGTCCCGAGCTTGCCTGCGCGTGGAGTCGAGGTGCGCAAAAAGCGGCAGAGGACGACTCGATGCACGAGTGGCAGAGGATTCTGTGGGTCGAAGTGCAACAACGACTGGAGCGACCTCATCGAGCTGCACGGGTTGCTGCCGCCATCGAGCGCCTGAAAGCCGAGCAAAACTCTCACCGGGAGCCGTTGCACCTATTTGGTCTGACGAGCCTACCACCCGTATGGCTTGCGTTGATCGAGGCGTATGCGCACCACGGAGACGTCGATATCTATCTGCCTTGTGCATCGGATTCCGCCTGGCAGTTTCTTCGCGATTGCATTCGCAAGGATCGAGCGCGATGGCGTGAGATGAGCCGCGATACGATGGCCGAAGCGTTACGGGAAGAATACCGACGCTCGGCTCGTCCGGCCTTGCATCCTTTGTTGCTTTCGATGGGGCGGGCGTCTCGGCATTTCCAGATCCAACTCGAGACATTCGTGGATGAAGAGAACATGACGGATCAAGGTCGATTCGAGGGCTTCGGTAGGTCGGCGTTGCGGCGTTTGCAGTCGGATGTGCTTGGGGCAACCGCGCCCACGGAGCGGGAGACATTGGCGAACACGGATGACTCCCTGCAGTTTCACGCGTGCTATGGCGAGATTCGTCAGGTCGAAGTGCTTCGCGACGTATTGCTTGGGTTGTTGGAGGATCATCGAGATCTCGAGCCACGCGATATCGTGGTGTTATGCCCGGATATCGAGACACTCGGTCCGCTGATCACCGCGGTATTTTCCCAAGGACCTTCGGCGCGCCATCGGAAAGACGGCGAACCAGTGCAAGGGGCGGATGGTTGGGGTCCGGTCGGGGCTCCGCGCATTCCTTTCGAAGTCATGGACGCGAGCATTCGCAGGCTCAACCCCGTGGCAGATGCGCTGTTGCGTCTGCTCGAACTGGCGGAAGGACGGTTTGAAGCCTCTGCCGTGCTCGACCTTCTCTCCCTTGAACCGGTGCATCGGCGTTTTTCCCTGGATGACAAGGATCTGGTGATGCTTCGAGAGTGGGTTCGAAGCAGTGGTATTCGTTGGGGCCGAGACGCTGCCGATAGAAAACGGCATGGGCAACCTTTGGATTCGCAAAATACGTGGCGATTTGGCTTGCGCCGCTTGTTGCTCGGGGTTGTGCTCGCCGACGATGGCCGGATGGTGGCAGGCCGGGAGGCGAATGGCGAACCCACGAACGTGTTGCCCTTCGATGATATGGAAGGGGCGTCGACGGCGGGGCTTGGAAAGCTCGTGGACTTTCTGAACACGCTGATTGAAGTTACGGAATCACTGCGCAGAGCTCGACCGATGACGGAGTGGGTGAGCGCGTTGGAAGAGGCTTTGGATCGGCTCACGGCGACTTCGAAGGCCGCTTCGTGGCTAACGCTTCGGACCCGGCAGGCGATTCGAGAGTTGGGGATGGATGCGGGCGGAAGCGAAAGGCTCGTGACGCGCGAAGCGGTGACGAGTGCGTTGTCGAGGTCGATGGAAGTTCTGAGCCGCGCCACGAAAGAGCAATGTGGCGCGATGGTCTTTGGCTGTTTACGGCCCATGAGGAGTGTTCCCTATCGAGTCGTCTGTTTGCTCGGGATGGATGACGGAAAATTCCCACGTAAAAACGAGATGTTAGCTTTCGATCGCACCGCGATGGCCCCGCGCGCGGCCGACCCATCCCCCTGCGATGAGGACCGTCTTTTGTTGTTGGAGGCGCTGCTTGCGGCCGAAGACCATTTCATCGTGTTTTATACGGGCCGCGATCCGAATACCAACGAACCTCGACCCGCCTGTGTGCCCATCGGCGAATTGCGCGATGTCATCGATCGGACGTTTCTTCCCCCCGAGGGAGCAGCAACACCGAGCCAATGGCTGACGAAACAGCATCCACTGCAATCATTTGCCGAGTCTTGTTTTCTTTCGATTCACCGAAATCCGATGCAACCGGAGCATCCACGCCCGTGGAGCTTCGATCGTCGGTTGTTGGCGAGTGCGACCATCGCGCGCGGCTCGCGCGTATCGCCTCCCTTTTATCCGGTTCCTTCAGAGAAAAAGAGCGTGCCGGAAGAAACGATCCGCCTCGAGGACCTGATTTCGTTTTTCAAGAATCCAACGGCGTATTTGTTGCGTCGTCGGTGGAAGCTCTGGCTCGAGGAGCGGCCGGAAGCGGTGGAGGATCGAGAGCCGATCGAGTTGGCGGGGTTGGAAAGGTGGCAGTTGCGTCAAGCGTTATTGGATAAGCGTTTGGCGGGGACATTGGAAAACGAGGTTCTGGAACGAATGCGGGCGGAAGGCAGGCTTCCTCTTGGGTTTGCGGGGGAAGCTCTGGTGCAAGGGGAGGCAAGCTCCATCGACGCGCTATTGGAAAAAACGGGTATATGGCGGAAAAATGCCAAGGTCCCGCAACAGCCCGCCGCGCCGCTATCTGTCGATATCTCGCTGCCCAGCGCCCGACTCATCGGCACCGTACACCCTATCTATGGATCCTTGCTTTTCGATTTTCGCTTTGGGGGCGAAAGTACCAGGACTATCCTTGGGCTTTGGCTGCGCCTGTTGGCCTGGCATGCCTCGGAAAAAAAGGCGGGCAAGGCTGTTTTGGCGCTATCGGATGGGGGAAATACCTCCAAAAGCGTCAAACTGATTGGCTACCAGGCGCCTGATGATTGTGCGCAAGTTCTCGAGCCATTGGTTCAAATCTACCGAAGGGGTTGTGTGGAACCCATCAAGCTATTCGCGGGGGCGTCGTGGAGTTTCGCCTGGGCTGCCCGGGACCTGGCTTCGAAGCCGAAAGTATTTGATAAGGCGCTGCCGGATGACGCCGAGCTGCTCCACAAAGTGAATGCCGCGTATGAGAAAGCGTTGGAAGCGTGGTTTCCAGCCTACAATTCCCCCGGAGACGTGGGTGATCCTTACGTGAGCCGTCTCTTCGATGGCTTACCACCGATGACGGATCGGAAGTCGAAACCTGTGCCTCTGGATCTAGAATTTGCACGTCTTTCCATGACGTTATGGGGTCCCCTGTTGCACCATCGGGTGACGGAGAGATACGTCAAGAATTGGATCGGAGACAAGCCATGAATACGCAGGTCCACAATCCGGTGACTACGTGGGATCCGATGGCTCCCCTCGATCCAGGGGTGATGCTGCTCGAAGCGAGCGCTGGAACCGGTAAAACCTATAACCTCGTCAATTGGGTGCTGCGGCTCATCGTGCAATACCATATTCCGATCGAGCAGCAGGTCGTGGTTACGTTCACGCGCGCCGCCACGGCGGAACTCAAAGACCGTATTCGCAGTCGCTTGCAGCAGGCGATGACTGCATTGGGGAACCCTTCCAGCATCGATCCGTCCGATATCGTGATGGAACGACTCGTGGCCGCTGCCCAGACGTCCAGGGAGCATCAGGAAGATGTTGTTCAGCGTATCGCGGCGGCGCAGGAGTCGTTCGATGCCTGTTTGATTTCCACGATTCATGGCTTTTGCCAGCGCATGCTCCAACATTATGCCTTTGAAGCGCAGACGGACTTCGATCTTACGTTGATGGGCGACGAGCCGGAGCTGGCAGAGCGGTTGGTGGATGATTGGCTTTCTTCGGAGCTGTATGGCGTGGACGCGAGCCGCTACGAATTCCTCGTGAATCAATGTGGTTTTACGCGCGATACTCTCCTTGCTATTGCCACGGTAGCGCTTCGTGAGCCCGATATGACCGTGGTGCCTACGGACCCTCTGCTCGCGGAGGGCAGTCCGGCATGGCATCGTGTGCGTTTCGTAAAGTGGTTGCGATCGGAATATGACGAGGTCCATCGGAAGCGGCGAACGCAGTCGTATATCGATCTCATGCGCAACCTGGTTCGGGTGCTCGACAAGAAAAAGTCGGATCCGTCTCGGTGTTCTTTGCTGCAAGCCGTGCAGCATCGGTACAAGGTGGCTTTGATCGATGAATTCCAAGATACGGATGCGATGCAATGGAAGATTTTTCGGACCTTGTTCAGCGGCGAGGATCAGCGTCTATACTTGATTGGGGATCCGAAACAGGCCATTTACGGATTTCGCGGCGCGAATGTTCATGTCTATCTGAAAGCGAAAAAAGAAGCCCGGGGACGGGTATCCACGATTGTGACGAACCACCGGTCGGACCAGCGTTTTGTGGAGGCAATCAATCATTTGATGAATCGGCGAGGGCTGTTTGGGCAGGAGGGGATCGAGTACCAGGCGGTGCAGGCGGCAATAAGACCCCAGTCCCCCGTGGATCGGCTCATTCCCCCGGACGACTGGTTTTCCGCGTCGAACGCGCCTTTTCAGCTTCGTTTCCTGGATCGGCGTCTGGAAGGAGTCGCAGAGGCCACGGATGCGGACCGCCGCATGCCCGCGGATTTGCTTTATAAGAACGTGCCCAAACGTGTTGCCGAGGATATCGTGCTCCTGCTCGAATCCGGTACACGTATTTTTGTCGAACGACAAGCTCTGACGGGAGAGGACAAGACGCGCTGTGTCGAGCCCAGCGACATCGCTGTCCTCACGCGCACGGGCAAGGAGGCGAATGCCATCCAACAGGCTCTTGGCACGGCGGGCGTCCCCGCGGTGCTCATGGGTGCCGATAGCGTTTTTGCTTCCGTGGAAGCTTTCGAACTACTGCTTTGGCTCGAGGCTCTGGACAAGGCGGGCCATGAGCGCGCGGCGCGAGCGGCTGCCACCACCCATCTTTTTGGGCGCAATGCCGGATTGCTGGCCGGTATCGAGGCCGAACGACCCGAGGCCCTCGAAGCCTGGGAAGCCTGGATGGAACGTCTCCACCGTTGGAGAAAACGCTTTGAAAACCATGGGTTACTATCCACCCTGCGATATGCCCTGCAAGACGATCTCGTCGCTGTCGATGGGGAAATCCTGCAGGATGCCACCGCACGATTGCTGATGCGTCCCGATGGCCAACGACGGCTCACCAACGTATGGCATGTAGCGGAGTTGATGCATGGGGTGGAGGTGACAGAGCGACGGAGCCTTACGGGGCTGATTGATTGGTTGAAACGAGAGCGTATGAATCCGAGCAAGGAAACCGATGCCGCGGAGTTGCGTCTCGACCGAGACGACAAAGCCGTGCGGATTTCTACGATGCACAAGGCCAAAGGCCTTCAATTCCCGATTGTTTTCGTTCCCTATCTTTGGACCGGACGTCTTCCCAAGGACACGGAGCCCGCTGTTATCGTGCCGGAAACAGGCGATCATGCCAAACGCGTTTGTGATCTTCGGGATGCGGCGGATAGACAGGATAGTTACGAGTTGGCGGTGATGGAATCGCGAAAAGAGGCCATTCGATTGCTGTATGTGGCCTTGACGCGGGCGCGTCATCGTTGTGTCGTCTACCTGGGGCATATCAATCACTTGGAAAATAGTGCCCTGGCGCCGGTTTTTCACGGGCATCACGCGGAAGGCGCGAGCATCGAGCGGGGGGTAGAAAGGGCTGCACGCGAGAATCATTCTGTCCTTTGGAAGGACCTTCAGAAATTGGCCAGCAAGTCGGGCTCGGCACTCGAAGGAAACGCGCCGACGATCTCGCTGACGTTCTGTACGCCTCCGGAAGCAAGGATCTGGAAGGGGCAACCTGGGGAGTCGGGGGATCTTACGGCCCGAGATTTTCTGCGTCATGGTCTGGATGGAAGTTTCCGACGACTGAGCTATTCCGCGTTAACGTATGGAAAATCCGTTACTTACGTAGATACCGACAAGGACCGGGAAGGTGTGGATGCCGATGAGCAGACCGACGATGGCGACGAGGCCATGGTCGAAAGGCAAGAGCAGGAGAATTCCGAGGCGACGGATGATCAAGAGAATGATCGTTCCGTTTCGGATCCGTCGTCACGCTGGGTGCCGACCATCGAGGTGAGCGAAGATTCGCCCAATGTGCCGTTGGCGGTGATGTGGGGGGGAGCCGATGTGGGAACGTTCTTTCACGAGGTCTTCGAAAAGGCGGATTTTCGTTGGGCGCATCCGAGCCAGGGGGCGGATGGGGGGCGGACCCGGCTGTGGGAACTTGTCCGGGCGTTGTTAGGCGTTCATGGATTCGATACGCAGGAACTCACGGAACCGATTACCGCGGGGTTGATGGATGTATTGCAGACGCCTTTGCGCTCCGTGCTGGGCGATACGCGCCTTTGTGATATTGCGAAAGAGGATCGCCTCGATGAGCTGAGTTTCGATTTCCCGATGGCGGGAGGCGATCGTTTTCGCCGGGGAGGTCCCACGAAACGCGTATTGTCGGAAGCCTTCGTCTCCGCTCTTTCGCTTCGCTTGCACGAAGACAATCCGCCCCTTGACGACGATGCTCCGATTCGTCCCGCCTATTTACGAGGGCTCGGCCCGTTTTCCAAGATGGTGGGCTATATGACGGGCAGCATCGATATGGTGTTTCGGTATCCGACGGAGCAAGGGGTTCGGTGGTTTATCGTGGATTACAAGTCGAACCGTCTGGATCCGCAGCGGCAAAAGCGTTGGCCGATCGAGCATTTCGGACCCGAGGGGATGCGTTACGAGATGGAACAGCATCACTATTATATCCAATATCATCTTTATATGCTGGCCCTGCATCGTTATCTGCGATTTCGTCTGGGCGAGGCGTATGCGTACGAGCGGGACGTGGGAGGCGTATATTACTTATTTTTCCGAGGGATGCTGGGGCCTGCCACACCAGTGGGGCGCGATACGAGCCATGGGTGTTTTTTCGACAAACCCCCTTTCCGTGTCATCGATGCCCTGGATAGGCTATTTCACGATCCTTGCACGTTCGATGGGGGTCAATCATGAGTCTTTCCCTTGCTCCCTTGCTTGTGGGTGGTTCCGAGGGTCCGTTCGAGCAGCGACTGCGCCCTTTCTGGCAGCGGGGTGTTTTTGCCAGTGTGGACGTTCATGTGGTGGATCATCTGGGGGCGCTCGTGGGCGAATCGGATCCGGACGTGCTCCTTGCGCTTGCTTTGGCCGTCCGTGCGCCTCGTCATGGGCATATTTGCATCGATCTTGCCCAAATGGATACGTTTGCGTGGCAGCCGGAGAGCCCACGAGAAGAATCGGCGCTCGAACCGTTGCCGTGGCCCGACAAAAACGCGTGGATTGCCAAGGTTGCCGCAAGTCCGCTCGTGCGCGGCGCAGGGCAAGACCGCGTAACGCCCTTCGTCCTCGATGGCACCATCCTGTATTCCGACCGATATTTTACGTATCAATCGAGATTGGCGCAGGCGCTTCGGGCGAGGGCTATGCAAACGCAACCCATTCGGGATTCGGTGGGGCTGCGTCGTGGGCTGGAGGCGCTTTTCCGTTCCGGGGCTGGCGAGGCTTTCGACCGACAGCGATTGGGGGCCGCCATGGCGTTGTTGGGTGGATTGACGGTCATTTCCGGAGGTCCCGGCACGGGGAAGACCCATACGATCCGCGCGGTATTGGCGCTGGCCTGGGCGCAATGGGCGGTGGATCATGATCCGCAGCGCGATGGGCCGGGGCCTTTGGTGGCGCTGGCGGCACCCACGGGAAAGGCTGCGGCAAGGATGCGGGAGGCGCTTGGGGCGGGACTCGAGGCTTTCGTGCAACAGACCGGGAGCCTGTTGCCGAAAAGAAGAAATCCGGAACAACTTCAAGTATTTATGGAGTCGCTACAGCCTTGCACGATCCATCGATTGCTGGGGTATAACCCTGAACGGCCCACGCGTTTTCGCCATGATGCGCAGTGGCCGCTTGCCCATGAGATGGTGATCATCGACGAGTCTTCGATGGTGGATCTGGCGCTAATGACCAAACTCGTGGATGCGGTATCGCCGCAGGCGCGGTTGGTCCTGCTCGGTGACCGGTATCAACTGGCTTCCGTGGAAGCCGGGACCGTTCTGGCTGATATTTGTGGGCCTTCGACGGTGAAACGGATGGGGATATCCGAGGACAGGGTAGGGGAGCTGGCCACGTATTCGGGTATCGACGTGGCCGAGCAGCCGTTCCTCGAGCGAAAGGGGGAAAGGGGGATCCAGGATGCCATTGTGCTATTCGAAAAAAACTGGCGTTTCGACCCATCGAGCGGCATGGGTTCGTTTGCGAAAGCATGTCTCGACGAACTGGTGGAGCCGAGTCAAGTAGCTGATATACTGATGAAATTTTGTGATTCGGAGGTGGCTGAGCAAGCGTCCTCCGCGTCCAAAGCGATTCCGGAAACGATCCGCAAAGTCATTGTCGAAGGATATCGTCCTTATCTCGAAAGATTGCTGGCGGGTCCGAAAGGCAACGAATCCCTGGCAGCGTTTCACGCCGCGGTACTCGAATTATTTGGGTCTTTTCGCATCCTATGCGCCCACCGCGACGGACGCTGGGGGGTGACGGGGATGAACCGAGAGGTGATCCGTCTTCTCGAAGAATCGTCGGAGCAAACACCGCTGCAACGATTCGATCCCTCGCGTGTCTATTGGGTGGGTCGTCCTGTGATGATTCTTCGTAACGATGCGATCGTGCAGCGGTTCAACGGGGATGTAGGCATCGTGGTGAAAGATGAAAAAGGCAAAACCACGGTGGTGTTTCCGGAAGTAGGGGGTGTTAGCTATATCGCCCCCTCCCGTTTGCCGGAGCATCAAACTGTTTTCGCGATGACGATTCACAAGAGCCAGGGGTCAGAATTCGATCATTGTCTTGTTGTCCTTCCGGATCGGGACTCGCGCATCCTCACGAAAGAATTGGTGTATACCGCGGTCACGAGAGCCAAGCATACGATCACGATGATGGCGCAACGACAGGTGTTGGTCGAGGCCCTGGGACGCACGATCCGGCGGGCTTCAGGATTGGAAGCGAAGCTTTGGGAAACGGGTAAGGGATCCGCCTAGGTCAAGCATGGGCAGGAATGAGCAGGTTGCAATTGACGCAACGTATGATGAAATAGTCTATGGTAGAGCATGATAGTATGGCACAACGTTATGTGATAACTCCTCATGGGCTTGCGATGGCGTTTGTGTCAACGTAACTGCTTGCGTTTGACCTGTCTGCTATCAATTCTATGACGCAACGTATGGCGATGCTTCCGCCTGTCGAAGTCGGCCTGTCGACGGGGAAGATTCGGTAACGACGTGTCGAGGTGAGATACGCGCGAAGGCGGCGGGAGCCGTCGGCCTGGTCGGTCGGAGAGGTTTCCCTTCCCCGCTTCAGTCCCTTCCGCCCCTACGATGCCGAAGCAACACCTTTTGTCTCGATCTGTGTCTATCTGTGCCAAGCCCGGCGCGTCATGGCATGGTTTGGATGATATTTCCCAGGTCTTTGCGTGATACGGCTTGGCCCGTTCGTTGCTAGCCAGCTTATCATTCTCACGAAAAGCGAGGTTGGATATGCTACGCCGCACCCTTTTTGCGTTGAGCCTTTTGACCTTGTTCTCAAGCCAAGCCTGCTCGCAGGGGGACGAGGATTCTTCCTCGCAGGGGACGGTGACCCCCGATCATGCCCCCAAAACTGCTCGCTCCGAACTGCAGCGGGATCCGGCGCCCCAAGTAAGCGACGAAGCGAAATCCGCGCTCGTGCAAGGCCATAACGCATTCGCCTTCGACATGTACGACCTCATCCGCCAAGAAGAAGGGGCGAACGAAAATATGTTCTTTTCCCCTACGAGCATGACGTTGGCCCTGTCGATGGTGTACGCCGGAGCACGAGGGACGAGCGCCACCGAGATGGCGACGGCCCTTCATTTCACGCTGCCGGCGGAGCAGCTTTTCCCCGCTTTCAACTGGCTCGACCAGGCCCTTGGGCAGCGGGCGGACAAGGCCTATCAAGACGCTCAATCGGATTGGGAAAACGGTAAGCGAGGCGACCCTCCCTCCGCCGATAGTTTCCGGCTTCATATCGTCAATTCGATCTGGGGGGAACAAACGATGACCTTCGAATCGCCTTTTCTCGATACTCTGGCGGTGCATTATGGCGCCGGCGTTTATCTTTCCGACTTCATCCACAAGCCCAACGACGAACGACTTCGTATCAACGACTGGGTAGCCTCCGAAACCCGCGACCTTATCAAGGACTTGCTGCCCGAGGCTACCATCACCGATGAAACCCGCACCGTGCTCGTCAATGCCATTCACTTGAAATTCCCCTGGCAAGAAAAGTTCTCCCCGTCGGAAGACGTGAACTTCTCGCTGCTCGACGGCTCTTTGGCGGCGGTGCCGGCCATCGAGCATTCCGATACCTGGCCGTATTACGAAAAAGACGGCCTGCAGGCCGTGCGTGTGGCGTTGGAAGGCTCCGAGATCGAATTGGTGGTCATGGCTCCGCCTAAAGGGCAGTTGGGAAGCTTCGAAACAGGGCTCACCCAAGAAAGCCTCGCAACGTTGTTTGAAGGCATGGAAAGCCAGGCCGTCACCCTGCAAATCCCGATCCTCCGATTCACAACCCCCTCGATCAGTCTGCGTTCCAAGCTCGAAACCCTGGGAATGCCCTCTCCCTTCGACCCGAGCCGTGCCGATTTTTCGGCCATCACCAAAGACGAATCGCTCTATCTCAGCGATGTCATCCACAAAGCGATGATCGGAATCGATAAAAACGGCATCGAGGCGGCGGCCGCCACCGCGGCGATTGCCAATGAGCTATCGTCCGTGGCTGACCCCGTACCCTTTACCGTGGATAGACCCTTTTTCCTCGCTTTGGTGGACGCTCCCACGAAAACGATCTTGTTCACCGGCCATATCGTCGACCCACGCCCCTAAAAGCAGTTCTCGACGATGCCTGAGACGCCGCTCGAACCATCTCCCCCAATGACCATCACTCAACACTATAACAGTTGTTAAACTTCCAAAGGATGGACGGAACCGATGGATCGATCCATTTTACCGCAAAGGTCATGAAATATCGTGTGTTAATTCAATAGCTTACATAGTTGTTGCCAGCGTCGATCCGAGGGCCGACAAAAAATATTTGGGTTCAGTTGATTGTTGCCTCCCCCCAATTGTATATACGGTATGAATCCTATTTCCGAACATCCCCACCCAGAATCAATTCCCCTGGCTCCTTGGACGGCCCCGCCCCTGCGCCCCTTCCGCTCCGCGCTCGAACATCTCGAAGCGTTGATTGCGCGGATGGCAAATCTTGCGGCGGCTCACCTGGCAAGGATTCCCGCCGAGCGATACTATCGCGAGAAAACCCGCGGCGAAGAGATTTTGGAAGCGGTCTCGTTTGCCACGGGAACGCCACCGCCCTTTACCGAACAACGTTGGGCGATCGCCGATGCCCAGCTCGAGTGGATCCGCGCGGCCGAAGCCGTCACCACGATCGATCTTCCGTTTCGCAGGCTGGCGGCCGCTTTCGACTTATCGGACATCGAGCAGGACATTTTGCTGCTCGTCGCCGCCCCCAAAATCGATCCCCGCTATGAAGAGTATTTCCAGCGCATCGACCGGGAAATCGTCGATCCCACCATTCGTACCGCCATTGCCGTGCTCGGACGCTCCTTCGATGCCTGCGTGACCATGCGAAAACTGTTTTCCCGGGACAATAAATTAATAAAGAATTCCCTGCTCTTAGCCGAAGTCCGCGGAAACGGGGAAGGCGACTTCTTGCATGTCGCCCTCGAGGTGCCACGGCGTATCGTAGGCGAAGTGCTTGGCGAATCCCATGTCGCGGAGGAACTCGTGGCGCTGTCGCGTCTGCGCACGTCGAACGTTCAGCTCGACCAGGTCGTTTTGCCCAGGGAGGTCAAAGAAACGGTGGTGTCGTTGGTGCGCAATCACGAGGAATTCGTGCAGCGACGGCAGGCATGGGGATTGGATGACGTCATACCTTACGGCAGGGCGCTTATCATGCTTTTTTCCGGTCCGCCGGGAACGGGCAAGACGATGTTGGCCCATGCGGTGGCTTCTACCGTGAACAAACGGCTGTTCTGTATCGACCTGCCGAAACTTGTGGAGGAGCGGGCCAGTGTGGAATCGAACCTGGACGCGATTTTTCGCGAGGCTCGCCTGCTCGACGCGGTGTTGTTTTTCGACGAATGTGAGCAGATCTTCTTGTCTCGCTCTTTGGGCAACGACGCGATTCCCGTGCTTCTCACCCGTCTGGAACAATACGATGGCGTGGCGATTTTGGCGACGAATCGTGAGGAAACTCTCGATGAGGCGTTGGCTCGCCGGGTTGTCGCCAAGATCGACTTTGGGAAACCTACGGCATCGGCGCGGGAGCAAATCTGGCGCAAGCACCTGCCCGAGGCGCTTCCTTTGGCGGACGATGTGGACTTGCCGAAGCTTGCGGAGCGTTTCGATTTGACGGGGGGGTATATCAAAAATGCCGTGTTGACGGCGGTGCTGCGATGCGTTTCCCAGGGCTCGGAGCAGGTTCGCATGGAGGATCTCGAATCGGGGGCTCGTTTGCAAGTGCGTGTAACTCCTGATATTTTTCAGAAGCTGCAGCGGCCGGATGTCAGTCTCGACGACGTGGTGCTTCCGGCTCCGATGCAGGATAGAATCGCTCGTTTCGTGCAGTCGGCTCGGGCCCGAACTACCGTGCTGCAAGACTGGGGACTTGGAAGAAACCTTGGCAATATCGGCGGAATGACCGCCCTTTTCAGCGGGCCTTCGGGCACGGGAAAAAGCATGGCTGCCGAAGCGATCGCGGCGGCGCTCGATCGTCTGCTCATCCGTTGTCCCCTTTCCTCTGTCATTTCGAAATATGTTGGGGAAACCTCCCGCAATATCGCTTCGCTTTTCCAGGTCGCACGGGAAAACCAAGCGGTACTCGTTTTCGACGAGGCGGACGCGCTATTGGCTCGTCGCACCAGGGTGCAAACCTCCAACGATAGATTCGCCAACGCGGAAACAGGGGCGCTTTTGTCTGAGATCGAGCGCTATGAGGGAGTTGTGGTATTGACGACGAATCTGCGGGAAGCGTTGGATTCGGCGTTGGAACGTCGGTTGCAGCTTCGGTTGACCTTTCCCTTTCCGACAGCACCGATGAGGACGAAAATATGGCGTCGGCTGCTCGGAACGGAAACGCCGCTCGGGGCCGATGTCGATGTGCGGAAGTTGGGGCGGGCGTATGAATTGTCCGGGGGAAGCATCCGCAATGCGGTATTGGCGGCGGCGTTGGAAGCGGCGACCGCGCCTTTGGGCAGCAGGATCATCACCCAGGGCATGCTCGAACGAGCGGCCGCGGAACAGATCGACCAAACCGTGCTTACCGTCCATGTGGGCGAAACGGGAGAAGCGTAAAAGTCGTTGATTTACACGGTCTTGGAAACCGTCCGGGCGGTTTGTTCGTTTGCGTGAAATAAGCGGCTGTATCGAACGATTGGGCTTGCGGTGGAGTACCTTATGACTTGCAGAACGCCGAAGGTTCTGGCAGGTCATCAGCATGTCCCCCATATGGGAAGTGTCATGAACCATAGATCCCGTTTTCGTCTGGTCGCGCTTGGGGTTTTAACATGGGCGTGGATTGGTGCGGTGAGCAGCAACGCCAACGCCGAAACATATCAGGTGGGCCCGGACAAACCCCACGCAAGCCTCAACGACTTGCAAGATTCCTTACAACCCGGCGATGTCGTGGAGGTGGAAGGGGACGCCACCTACCCGGGCAATATTCATTTTCGCAAGCATGGTACCTCCGAAGCACCGATCATCATTCGCGGAATCCCGCGTCAAGGCCGTCCTCCGGTCCTTTCGGGAGGCGATGAATGGACCATCGTACTGCACGGTGATCACTACGTGCTCGAGAACTTCGAGATTACGGGAGGACAGCAATATTGCGTCGTTCACAAGGCCCACGACATCACGCTGCGCAACGTGGTCGTCCACGATTGTCCCAACCACGGAATCCTCGGCACGGACGAGGAATCCGGGTCGCTTACCATCGAGCATTCGGAAGTGTATGCCTGCGGCTCGGGAGAGAAAAGGCACCAACTCTATATTGCTACCGACGAAAGCATGCATCCGGGCTCGGTATTTCGATTGCAATTCACCTATGTTCATGACGCCAACGGGGGAAACAACGTCAAAAGCCGCGCGGAACGCAATGAAATCTACTACAATTGGATCGAAGGAGCGCTTTATCACGGATTGGATCTGATAGGACCGGATGGTCAATCTCCGGGCTTGGCCCGGGAGGATTCGGATGTGGTGGGAAATGTGATCGTGACGACTTCGTCCTGGCAAGCTGCGCGCTTTGGAGGAGATGCCACGGGGGCGACGGCGGGGCGGTATCGATTCGTGAATAACACGTTCATCATGGGGCCAGAGTCCAAGGTTGCGTTGCGAATGCAAGAAAATGTCGAGAGTGTGGAATTGCACAATAACGTTTTCTTCAAGCTTGGCGACAATGAGATGCAGTTGATTCGGCATACGGATCCGATGGGTGCCTCTCCCGTGGTGCGGGGGAGTCACAACTGGATCCAAGAAGGATTTACGGATATTCCGTCGGGGCTTTCGGCCACCGTGCCAGGAACGAATCCGGGGTTTGCGAATCCGGACACCTTCGACCTGCGTCCCGGTAAGGGGGCCGCGCTCATCGATGCGGGGACTTCGGAAACCGCGCTGCAGGATTCCCACGCGATGCCGTCGGCGCTCGAAATACCGGCCTTCGTTCCACCGTATCGGATGAGGTTGGCGGCAGGCACGCAAGTGCAGCGTCCGAAGACCGGTGAGCTTGATATTGGCGCGTATGAGCAGGGGTCACCGGATGCGCCCAAGCCTGATTGGAGCACGGGGGGAGCCGCTGGCAGTGGCGGCATGGGGGGCTTGGGTGGAAGCGGAGGAGGAACGGGAGGTGGAATCGGGCCAGGAACCAAACCAGGCGGGAGCAACACGGGGGATGAGGAGAGCAGTGGGTGTGCGTGCGGCGTGGTGGTTAAACGCGATAACGCCATGCAAGCGTTGCTCGTCGCCATGGGGATCATTGCGCTTCGATGGCGAAAAAATCGAAGAAATGAATGGAGCGTACCTCATTTTTGAGGTGCGGTAATGAATTCGGTATCGCTTTCCGCATCCAATTGGCGGCCTTCGAGAATAGCGCCATCGGCCGTGACGGCGATGACGAGGCCTACGTCCGCGAATAGCGAAACGAAAGGCACAAGCCACTGGTCGTTCGCCCACAGGCATGTCCATACGGCGTTGGCTTCCGGACCTTCACGATGCCAGATGCGGCCGGCTCCCGCTGCCCATCCCTGCCCGGCGGGGTCCACGGCAACCGTGGAAACGTCGTAGCCACCGGGGACGCTTTCCACCCTGGTCGTGGCGCCATGGAGCCAAAGGATTGCGCCATCAGCGCCGGAAGCGAGGCCAATTTCCAGGGTTTCTCGTCCGGCGCAAGCCACAAAGGCTCGGACAGGGGGTGTGGGAAGCAATTGGATATCGAAGTCGAGAGGGCGGTAGATGCCCACAAGCCCTGCATCGTTATCTCCTCGTCCGGTCATGAGCCATTGGGCATCACCTACCCGGGCGACGGAAGCGATTCCGGTCACCCCATCGAGAGGGATGGGTCGCACCCAGCGCCAGGCTGACATGGCTCGGAGCAGGGGGACTCCGGACTCTGTTTGGTCCACAATGATGGCCAAATCCCCCAATTCGCCGTCGAAAGCGTCGAGTTGCCGGACCGTGCCGGAAAGGTCGACGGCATCGAGCATGCCTTCCGCGGAGAAGCGTGCGAGCGAGGCTTGACCATAGCCGACGAGCCAACGGCTTGGGCCGACCCGGTGAACGAGCCGGAAATCATCTTCCAACGTCGCCGAGGGGGGAACGTATCGCCAAGCCGTTCCCGTCCAGAATGCCAATCCACGGTTGGTTACGGCAAGGCATCGGCCATCGGCATCCCAGGATGCCCTTCGCACGACGAGGGTATCGCTGGGGCGATGGCGAAGGATCCACGTCCACGGGGGGGCATCGTCTGGACGCTCTTGTGTTGGCACGAGGCCGGAGCGGGAAACCGGGGAAGGTCGATGACTTCCCGCTTCGGGTTGCAGCCAAGGTTGAATCATGGCGGCAAAGGCTTCGACGCTGGCGGGGCGGTCGTTGGGGTCGAGGGCGGTGGATTGGGCGAGCACTCTGTCGATGGCGCGACAAGCGTACTCCCTGCGCCGTAGTTCCGGGCTGAGCATCGGAGATTCGAGAATGCTTTGGCGTTCGGGAGAGCCCATGACGGTCAGCATGTCCGCTGGGGTCTTGATACGCAGGTACTTATGCCTTGTGAGCAGGAAAAAAACGATGCCGGCCAGGCCGAATACATCGGTCCAGGGGCCGCATTCGGAGCCTCGGCTGCCGAAAGCCTCTGGCGCCACATAGCCAAGAGTGCCGATGACATCATGAAAAAAAGTGCCTGCAAGCCCTTGGGGGCGAGCGACCCCAAAGTCCGCTACTTTCAGGATTTCGTCATCGCCGGTGCCACAACATAGTACATTGCTGGGTTTCATATCGCGGTGGATGACACCGACTTCGTGGACGGCCGCAAGCCCGGCGCATAGGCAATCGATGGCGTTTGCCGCTCGTTTCATGTCAAAAGCAAACGATGTATCTTGTACGCTCTTCATGACGCGTTGCGTCAATGTGGTTCCTTCTGGTCCTCCGTGAACGTATTCGACGGCGAGCCACGGCAATTGAAGGGGGCCGAATCGGTCGGAAATCCCCAATTGTCCCGTATCGATGAGGCGTACGACGAAAGGGGTGCTTGGGGTTCGTTCGTTCAAGCGTCCCAAGGCCACCGTTTCTTTTTGTACGGTGAGTGAGGCGGCTTGTCCGAATTGTCTGACGAACGAGGGGCGCAGCATTTTGATGACGACCGGGCAGTAGCCTTCGGGAGCGGTGCGCAGGGCATAGAAGGCCACTGCCATGGCGCCTTGCCCTACCTGGGGGCCAAGGCGGTAGTCCACATTGGGGACGTACTGCGACGAAAAGGAATGCCCCGCCAGAGTGGTGAGGCGGTCATCGGGATGGTCGTTCGGCGGCATTGTCATGCATGGTAATCGGGACGGCGCACAAAGGGTAGGGAGATGCTCGACCGGGGTGCGGCGGCATCGTCCGAAATTTGCCCCATCGAGGCGAGCGAGGGCATGGGTAACGGTCATGGCAGCAGGCGCGGACGGACGCGGAGCCCATGGGTTGCCGGGAATGTCCCTCGGGTATCATTCAACAAGGAGAATCATGTCGTGAAGCCGTTATTCCTATCCATTTTCGATCGGACACGACCTCGTCTATGGATTGCTTTATCGGTGGCAGGGACGTTGCTGTCGGGGACGGCCTGGGCGGAAATCCTTGCGGTTGTGGTGGACAAGGCCAATTTTCGGGAAGGGCCTTCCACGCAATCCGCGGTGCTGTACACGGCCGACAAGTATTTCGCGGTCGAGGTGGTGGAGAAAAAGGATGATTGGATAAAAACCAGGGACTTTGAAGGCGATGTAGCCTGGATTGCGGCTCACCTGGTGGAAAAGAAAAGCTGTGTCGTCGTGCGTGTGCCAAGCGCCCTCGTTCGTGAAAACCCTACGAAAGATAGTCCCGTGGTGTTCAAGTCCGACCGTGGAGAAGGGATGATGGTGATGCGTCGGCAGGGGTCGTGGCTCCATGTCGTCAACCCCGATGGTGCGAAAGGCTGGGTTCATCGCGACGTGGTATGGAGCGGTGCGGACGAGTGAGAACCGCGGTAATCAAGGCCTGGGGCCGCGTTTTGTCGTTGCTAGGGCTAGTTTCGATGATCCTTATGGGGTGTGGAGCCGACCCGTGTGGCAGCGCGGATGAGTGCAAAAAGTGGGGACAATGCACGTTGTCCCACGGCGTTTGTGTGGCGGCGCAGGATTCGGATTGTGAGTCATCTCAAGTATGCAAGCAGCATGGCGCGTGTGTGTCGATCGACGGCGTATGTGAAGCGCGCAAAGACTATGATTGCAAGCTGACGGACGCGTGCCGTTTGCATGGCAAGTGCGAGGCGCGCGATGGTGTTTGTGTCGCGACGTCCAATCGTGTTTGTCGGGAAAAACTTGCGTGTGCGGAGCAAGGCTTGTGCATTGCGGGGGAAGGGGGAGTATGTGTGGCGGCCTCGGACATGGATTGCGCGCGCGCGAATATCTGCAAAAACGAGGGAAAATGCTCCGCGAAGGAGGGAAAGTGCGTGGCGGTTTTCGACGATGATTGTCGACGATCTCCGTTATGTCGTGAAAGTGGTAAGTGTGCGGCTGGTGATTATGGTCGCTGCGTGGCGAGTTCCACGATGGATTGTCGGGCTTCCGAAATCTGCCGAAAACGAGGCTTGTGTACGGAAAGCCATGGCACGTGTGAAGCCCAGGACAATGACTGCAAAGACACGGCGATTTGCAAGCAGCGGGGGATGTGTACCGCCGTACATGGTAGTTGTCGAATCAACTCGGACGAGGATTGTGCGGAAGCGGTTTCCTGTCGTTCGAAAGGTCTTTGTTCGGAGCGGGGAGGCCGATGCATGGCCGGTTCGGACGGTGATTGTCGCAAGTCGTTGTTATGTGAAAAAAACGGTTGGTGCCGAGCGGAAAAGGGACGTTGCGTTCGCTGATAAGCGTGGAAGGCGGCCCCCGGTATAACGACTCCGCGGGCCGCACTTGCCCCATGGGTGGCTTCGCGTTACGTCAGCGGTTCAGCGCCACCATGACGACTTCTGACGACATCGTTGTTCTTCCCATCGATGGTGTGTTGGATTTGCATACATTCCAGCCGCGTGATGTGAAGAATCTGGTTCCGGATTACCTTGAAGAATGTCGCCTGCGGGGAATTCTCGAGGTTCGAATCATCCACGGAAAAGGCACGGGAACCCTACGAAAGACGGTCCATTCCATCCTCGATCGCCTGACGGAAGTCGTGGATTATCGGCTGGGCGGTATCGACAGCGGAAGCTGGGGCGCAACCCTGGTGACACTGCGTCCTTTGGAAAAAAAATGAGCAGACGTGATGGAAATACTACGTATTGAAGGCACCGACATCGACGTATCGCGTGTGGCGCTTGGAACCTGGGCCATCGGTGGTTGGCTTTGGGGTGGAAGCGACGAACAACTTTCCATTCGTACGATTCACAAGGCATTGGATCATGGGATTACGCTGATCGACACGGCGCCGGTGTATGGCTTTGGACAAGCCGAGACGATCGTGGGAAAAGCGCTTGCCTCCTCGTCGCACCGTGCTCGGGCGCGCATTGCCACCAAACTCGGACTGGCGTGGAAAGACGACAAGGTGCGAAGGGATGCGAGCCGAGAACGAGTCGAGCGGGAGGTTGACGATTCTTTGAGACGTTTGGGGGTCGACCATCTCGATATCGAACAAGTGCATTGGCCGGATCCAGCGGTGCCGGCGCAAGAAACCGCCCAGGCGCTCCTTCGTCTTCAGCAGCAAGGCAAAATCCGGGCAATTGGCGTGAGCAATTACTCGCCGGAACAGATGTCCGCTTTTTTGGACTATGCGCCTCTGCATACCTCTCAACCGCCGTACAACCTGTTCGAGCGAGAGATTGAGCGCGATGTGCTTCCTTTTTGCCGAAACCACCGCATCACCACCTTGATGTATGGCGCGTTATGTCGTGGGCTACTCAGTGGTCGAATCCGTGTCGACACTCGTTTTGGTGAAGGGGACATACGCAACGTGGATCCGAAGTTCAAACCATCGAGACGCCAGCACTATCTTGCCGCTGTCGATGAACTCGACCGTTTTGCGCAGGACCGAGGAAAAACTCTCATTCAACTTGCCGTACGCTGGGTGTTGGACCAGCCCGGCAGCCCTATCGCCTTGTGGGGAGCCAGAAAACCCGAGCAGCTCGATCCGCTCGATGGTGTCTGGGGATGGCGTCTATCCGCACAAGAATTGGCCGATATCGATCAAATCGTGGTCCGACATATCTCCGAACCCGTGGGACCAGGGTTCATGGCCCCGCCCCTTCACGAGACAAGATCATGACGTCGCCACTGACCCTTGCCACCTGGAATGTCAACGGCGTGCGGGCGCGTCTGGAGCGCGTGGTCGATTGGCTCTCGCAGCATCCGGTCGATGTGCTTTGCATGCAAGAATCCAAGGCGCCTGACGATCAATTTCCCGCGAGCGCCTTCGAGTCTCTGGGGTATCGTGTGGCGTTGCATGGGCAAAAGTCATTCAATGGCGTGGCGCTCATCAGTCGGTTCGAGATGCAGGATATCTACCGGGGTCTGCAGGGCGATGCGCAGGCGCGATTGATCGGGGCAACAATTGAGCAAGTTCGTGTATTTTCAGCGTATTTCCCGAATGGGCAAAGTCTGGATTCGGATAAGTACGTATACAAACTCGAATGGATGAGAAAGCTTCAAGCTCTGTTGCGTGAAGAGATTGGCAAGTATCCAAATATTGCGCTTTGCGGCGACTTCAACGTGGCTCCGGAGCCTCGAGATACCTACGATCCCACGGTTTGGGAAGGTAATATCTTGTGCTCGGAACGGGAACGAAACGCATTGGCGGACCTTCGTTCCCTGGGTCTATTCGATGCATTCCGAGCGCTCCATCCCGATGAAATCGCGTTCACGTGGTGGGATTATCGCGCTCTTGGTTTTCCGAAAAATCACGGGCTTCGTATCGATCATGCGTATGTGACCCATCCGTTGCTCGCCCGCGTGGAGTCCGTGAGGATCGACCGCGAAGCGCGCAAAGGAAAGCAACCGAGCGACCATGCGCCGTTGGTGATGACGTTGGGTGTTTCTTCTTGAGCGTGGCAAGCCGCCACTGGCATTGGGCAATGAGCCATGAAGCGAGTCTCTCTCATCGTGATATCGCATTCAGCGGAAATGAGGCTACGCGAGGTATCGGTCGAGGGCTTGTCTGACGCGGGGAAATGGGGAGTTCGAGAAGCAAAACGGAAGGACTGACCGTGATGGCATCGGGTTTTCCAAAGGCATTTTCAACGGTTGTCATCGCCATGGGATTCGTCGGAACTGGATTGTTCGGGCAGATGACGTCGAGCCGAGCGGCCACCGTCGAGCCTGTTCGCCTCGCCTGGGCCCGTGGACAGGGAGCTGATTTTTGCGCTTCTCCCGCGGAAATCGAAGACCTCGTTGCGAAACGCTTGTCGACCGCGCCATTTTCCAATTTGGCACGCCGTAGCATTGAAGCGATCGTGGAGCACACGGAGCACGGCTGGCGCGTTCGCATCCAGGTGCGAGAAGGGTCGAATCTCGTGGGCACCCGGGAGTTGACCAGCGACACGCCCGACTGTGAAGCCGTGCAATCCGCGGCCGTTCTTGCCATCGCGTTGGTCATTGATCCAAACGCGAAACTCTCTGCCGATCCGGTGCAACCACCCATCGTGGTATCCTCTGAGGCTCCGCCTCCCGCGCCACCACCACCGCCTCCGCCGACCACCGTCACTTCGGCCGTGCCTGCGCAACCCATCACGCCCAAACCGCCTCCCCCATCCCAGCCCTGCGAGGTTGTCCCCCAAGGACAAGCGTCGTTGAGCATGCGTGGCGCGGTGGCAGCCGGACTCGTTCCCGATGCCTCACCAGCCGTCGAGTTGGTCGGGAAGATGCCCCTTGGTTCGTCGTGGTCCTGGCTCGCTCAGTCTCTGGTGGTTGCGGAATCTCAACCGGACGATGAACGATTTTCTTTTGGTCTTGCCGCGTTTGGGTTGGGGGCTTGCTATCACGAGGGGGAGTCGATAACGGTAGGTGTATGTGCGTCTGGATGGTTGGGGTCAACTTGGGCGGTGGTGCATGCGTTGACGCCAACCCATCCAGGGGGACGAGCGTATATGGCGATATCCGTGGGGCCGATGTTGCGAATGAACCTTGCAGGACCTGTTGATGTGGAACTGGGAGCCGACTTATTCGTGCCGCTGAAGCGTAGAGCGTTCACGGTGACAGGATGGGATGAACCTGTGTGGCGACAGCCGACCGTGGGAGGGTTGGGGTGGGGGGGCCTTGGGCTTCATTTTTAATGAAGGGGCGAGAGGCATGGGGACATTCACCTTCTGACGTGGACGAAGTTCTGAAAACCGAAGTCGGATTGTTCGGCGTGGGGGATCGGCCCGATGTGGTGACGGTGTATCGGCAACACGCGGACTTCGTATGGCGCACGCTGCAGCGGATGGGAGTGGAAGAAGCGAACTTGGACGACGTATCCCAGGAGGTATTCGTGGTCGTTCATCGAAAGCTGCTCACGTTCGATGGGACTTCGCGGATGACGACATGGCTTTATGGGATTTGCCTGCGAGTCGCGTCATCCTGGCGCAAACGGGCATGGCGAAAGCGAGAACAGATGATGGCGGCTCCTCCTGAGCCCTGCTCTCACGAAGCCTGTTTCGGGGAAGAGTACATGCAACGTCAAGAGGCGCAACGATTGTTGCGGGATGTGCTCGACCGCATGGATATCGACAAACGAGCGGTATTCGTGATGTATGAGGTCGAAGAGCTGTCGACGATGGAGATTGCGAGCGTGCTTGGCGTACCGATGGGGACGGTGCATTCCAGGCTTCACGCGGCGCGAAAACAATTTGAATTGGTGTTGTCGAGGTTGCAGAAAGATAAGAAACGTGGAGGTGGCGCATGAACGGACCCTCTCGTCTGCGAGATACGGGTTCTGACGAGGTGCGGGCGTTGTTACGGCACGCTTCGCCTCCCAGACCCATCGACGCGAAAGCGTTTTCTCGCGGTGAGCGCCACATTGCCCGGCTTGCCGCGATTCCTGTCGGTCTTGGGTTGGTGTTCTGGCTCAAAGGCATCGCGCTTGGCGCGGGATTGGGCGTAGTCGTGGTTGCCGGTGTGGTCGCTGTAGAAACTACGCAGACGACGACTCGGGTTCCTGCGGCTTCTGTCGAGCCAAGCCCGGAGCCTTCCGTCACGAAAGCTCCGGCCGCTCCTGTTTTGCCTTCGAGCCAGGCGCCCACCGAACCACCCCCTGATGATTCCGCGGTCTTGCCCAAGGCAAGTCCGGTCGTGTCCACCAAACAGCCACAGGACGCGGGGGTGGACTCGCTTGCGCAAGAAGCACTGCTCATCGAACAAGCGCGCGGCTTTGTGGGAAGTGATCCGGCGCGTGCGCTTTCGCTCACGCAAGAATACCGACGCAGGTTTCCTCGGGGGCAGCTTGGGCTCGAGAGCGAAATCGTCGCGATGGAGTCGTTGGTACAACTCGGTCGTCGTGCGGAAGCCTGCGCCCGAGCCGCCGCCGTGTTGCAACGGGCCCCCGGTATCTATGCGGATCGTATACGAAATCTCTGCCCCCCGGAGCCTTGAACAGAAAAGCAATTTTTTTTTTGAAGCCATCGACGACGTCTAGCCATTCATGGACCATAAGGAGGTCGAAATCATGAAACTTGGATTATCCTATCGATTGTGTTTGTGGGTGGGTGTGGGGTTGTTGATCGCGGCTTGTAGTAACGAAGACAATATTGCGGATTCCCCGGATGCCGGGACGGGTGGAGCGGCAGGAACGGGGGGTGTCGCAGGTTCCGGCGGCGGGGTGGCAGGAACGGGTGGAGAAGCCGTTGGCGGATCGTCGGGATCGGGAGGACAACAACCCGATGGTGGAGGATGTGAGAACGCATGTCCCGGTGAGGGATCCACGCTATGCATGGGCAATCGGAATATTGCATGCAAGACATCAGTATCCGGGTGTCTTGCGTGGCAAGCGGGGGACTACTGCGCGCAGGGGCAAACGTGCAACGCGGATGCTACCTCGTGCATCGTGCCTTCTTCCTCTTGCTCGGCTGATTCGGAATGTGGATGCGGCTGCGCCTGTGTTTCCGGGGAATGCAGATGCACGGGCGCGATCCCGCCAAGTTGCGATACGGATGCCGATTGCGGACCGGCTTGTTATGGGCTTGCCTGTGTTTCCGGCGCGTGTGTGCAACGAACCGATGTGACGTGCATCGACCCATGCCCTTATCCGGGTGCCACCCGTTGCATGGGCAATGCTGAACAAACTTGTGAACTCAAAACGCCGGGCTGCCTGCAGTGGGGTGCGCCGAGCGCCTGCCCCCAAGACCATGTTTGTAATTCCTCGGGAACCCAATGCATTGCCCACACCGACCAATGCTCTGCGAACGATGATTGCGGTTGTGGCTGCGGTTGTGTGGCCGGTGAATGCAAATGCACGGGAGCGATTCCTCCGAGTTGCAATTCCGATGCGGATTGCGGCCCTGCTTGCAGTGGACTGGTTTGCGTGGGCAACGAATGCGTGCAAGCAGGCGGGTGTGTCGATACTTGCGAAAAAGAAGGTGCGACCCGCTGCGTGGGAACCGAGATCCTGACTTGCATCCAAGGAGCATCGGGCTGCCTGCTGTGGGGCAACGGCACCTCTTGCCCAGCCGGCCAGGTTTGTAACAGCAGCGCCAACCAATGTGTCCCGGACTCCAACTCCTGCTCGTCGGATGGCGACTGCGGATGCATGTGCTTTTGTCATTCCGGCCAGTGCTATTGCACGGGTGCCATTCCACCGACTTGCGATTCCGACGCGGATTGCGGTCCTGCCTGTGCTGGATTCGTTTGCATGGCTGGAAAATGCGTGCAGCTCTGAAAGGCTCGTCCTGTCAACGCTGGACTCGCCGATCGGTGAGTCTGGCGTAACATAGCGAAATATAATCGTTTTATGGATGAGGCCACGGAAAGGTGGCGGCAGCGGCTCGCTGCGAGGTCCTCTGGTATCGAGCGTATTCCTCGATCATTCGATGACGGATGCCTCGCGGCGAGTAGTTGTCCGCCATGGCACGCGCGGCCGCGAGAATCGTATACCCTTCCGGAGCAACCGTTCCGTGGACGGTAACGAGGGGGAAAGATCCGGCTTGACGAAGCGCCGGGCCAAAGGTGCGTTCCGAGGCGCGGGCGATGACGAAGGATGGAATGGCTTGTCCACCGGAAGCAGTCGGCAGGTTATGACCATCGAGCAAACGGTTCAGTCCCACATAGCCAACAGCGTGAATGGGTACATTGCGCCCTTGCACGGTGACCTGTCCTCCCCCCGACGCGATACTGAAAAACCGATCGATGGCTTCATCCGTATGGGTTCCATTCCAGGCTTCGAGCGAGACCATCACGGTGCCGAACGCTTCACTGGGTCGTTGATAAATCAGGTGTTCGAGCACTTGTCCGCTGGCAGGATTGGCGGAGATCCGTGTCCACGGGCTATAAGAACTGTCGAAAAGGCGTCGGGCCCCGAAGGTTGCGCCCCAATACAGATTGCCGTCGAGGTCGGTGGGGTCACCTTTGGCCTTGCTTCCGCAATAGGTGTATTCGTTGGAGCAAAGAGCCACGATGACGTGGATGAGTACGGGTTGGCCGACAGTGGCCTGGGAACTGGCACTCCAGGGCTGGGCTGCTGCACTGCTGCTCGTTTCGATTGGCGTGGGTTGCGCAAGGGCCGCGGGTGCCACGAAAGCGAGTGCCGCGGCGAAAACGTGGAAAGGCCAACGCTTGGAAAGGCAGGTCGAGCGAATCACGTCGTTCATTTTCACTTACTTCGGGCAACAAGGCAACTACGTGGCTCATTCGACGGGGGATCGCTCGGGCAGTCGTCTAGGATGATGGTCGGTATTCGGTTTCGAAGAACTCCAAAAAATCTCGAACCAACTCCTCGAGCCATACGCGAATCTCGGGTGCTTTCATGCACTCCACGAGCACAGGCCAGGTCAAGGAAGCCCAGGCTTGATGGTCCGGTTCGCTGTCGTACCCCACCGCTCGCAGCGCTTCGGCCAGCGTCATATCCCCATACACTCGGTCTATCTCCTCGATGGCGTGGATTGCCAACCGATGGGTTTCTTCTCGAGTCGCCATGTGTTTCGTGATCATCGTGACGATCGGTTCGAGGTCCGCGAGCATGTCCTCCGAGACGCCTTGCACGTGGAAGGAAGGGGACTTGGACAGAACGAATTGCACGATGTTGCGACGAAACGCTTTGGCGGCTTCATCATCTTTGTGTTCCACGGCGAAGTCAGCCGCTCGGGATAGAGCTTTTTTGGTTCCTCCTTCGAGAAACGTTTTGATTTCGGGTTCGAGTTTTTTCTCCAATTCCTCGACGATTCGTTTGCCGATGATCGTGGCACCCCCCAATCTCGAAAACCGTTGGGTCGGCATGAGGCTGAGCATCAGTCGCGGCATGATGGTCGAGAAATCCCGAATGCCGCGGTACAGGGCATCCGCCATGACGGCTTCTGCCACGCGTTGGCGGAACAGCGCGCGAATCCAGTCTTCATGGATGAGTCCGGGCCGGGAAGCCAAGCGCTCGAGGGCGCCGCGTGCCGTGTCGGGAACCCATCGGCCCAAAGGGGCATCATCGTTTCGATGCAGTTCGAGCAATCTGGGTAAAAGACTTCGCGTGATGGGACGCAAAAAATCCGGCAACCGATCGGGGCGAAGCTGAGCGAGCACTACATCGCGAAGGGTCTCTGTCGGCATCAGGGTTCGCAAGGGGATGGTCGAGGTATGCCGCCAAGCCGCTTCGACCAAACGGTTCCAATCCTGTCGGCCTCGAGGACCGGTCAGACGGCGCACGAGCCATTCAGTCAAAGGATGCAAACCGGTGTCGTCTGTATTTAAGCGGCTCACCATATCTTCATTCTTGGTTGGCGGTTGGCTTCGAGGGTTGGAGAGGAGATGTGGGTTCCCATGGGACGCACAGCTTATAACATAGTGAAATAATAATATTATTTTCGATTGAGGGCACGGTGGTTTGGCTTGCCGCAAGCGTGTTGGCTTGCCCTCTTGATATACGATTTTCTTTGATCGCGATGGCGCTGTCCATGGTGATGAGTAATTGCACCGTGCGGCTGGCTTGGATGCGTTTTCCGTGACATCGTTATCCCTGCGTGAGGTGCGAGGCTTTTTCAGGGATGACTGTCATGGCTTTGGGTATGCGAATACTCTGGGACGGGACCGAATCAAAACGTCGACGCTCGAGCCATGACATGATGGTGTGTCCGATGGATTCCATGGTTCCGTTCAAGGAGAATCAAGATGGGTAAGGCGCTGCGTTGGGCCACGTTGGCCGTGTTGGTGATGGGTTGTAGCGGAACGGTAGAGTCAGCCAACGGAGGATCGGCTGGCGCGAGTGGTGTTGGAGGCTCGGCGGCCATGGGAGGGGCTGGCGGATCGCACACCGGTGGGACGGGGGCAAGTGCAGGGCAAGCGGGGAATACAGGAGGAAACGCCGCGGATGCAGGTGGGGGTGCTGGCGGAAGCGGGGCGGTAGCGGGTGGGGGTGCTGGCGGAAGCGGGGCGGATGCGGGTGCCTCTGGGCAAGGCGCAACGGGAGGTTCTGCAGGATACCCTCCAGCTCCCCAATGCAAGGATGACTCCCAATGCATCCTTTACTCGGACTGTTGCACCTGTGTCGCGATGCGACCGGGAGACCCTGTCGAAGATTGTCCCATCACGTGCGTCGTCGATAAGTGTACCGAACTTGGCATCAGCCAGGCGAAAGGTCCCCGTTGTCTCGCAGGCCACTGCGCCGTGGGCTTTGATTGCGATGCCCCCAAGGTGTTGTGCAACGCCCTTCCTCCCCAATGTGAGGCTGGCGAGGTGCCAAGCGTAAACAATCTTTGTTGGGGCCCTTGCGTTCCCGCATCTCAATGCGCCTTCGTTCCGAATTGCTCCAACTGCGATCCGAAGATGTACACGTGCGTGACGGATGTCGGATGGGTTTTCGAACATCATTGCGTGCCCACCCCGCAGGCCTGCAAAAACGATCTGTCCTGTGAGTGCATGCAAAATGCCGTCTGCCTACCGCCCTTCGACCACTGCTCTGCGTCGCCCACGGACGGCGTTTTTTGCGAATGCACGAATTGTTGAAGGCGTAACTTATTGAATTTCAACGATATTATTAAGATTCGAAGCGCTCTCCGCATTGCTATGGTACTTAGCGCGTGTTTTCCGTAAACTCGGGGCCCTTCGAACCTTGTCATCCCACGGAGGAGACCGTCTCATGAACAAGCATGTCGCTCTTACGATTCTCGCTGCAGCCATTGCGTTCACATCATCCGCATGCACGCAAAAATATTTGGAGTTCAGTGTTTGGGAAGGGCCTTCTCAGGTCAGCCAAGCCAAGAAAAAGTTTGTGGGTGGTATCGGCGGATACCACGACGAGGCGTGGGCTCTTCTCGAGAAGAATGACGTAGATGGAACCATCGCTCTTATCGACGGCTCTTCGAGCAAGAACTACTTCGATTGGTACAACCTTGCCGTGTTGTATACCGTCAAGCACGACTGGGCGAAGGCTGAGGAATGCATTCAGAAGGCGATCGAAGATCACGAGAAGTCCTTCAACAAGCCGTATGATATGTTGCAGGAAGAACTCGCCTACATCCAAGATCATCGCGCTCGCTACGTGAGCCAATAATCATCTCGAACCACGAGTTTTTCGACTCGTGCGGTCCCATCCCCCATTTGCATCCTATCGTCCTGCCGGCGTGCCCTTTGCGTTGATCGCATCATGGGTTCGTTGGGTCCGGCTCTTGGGAGCAAGGTCTCGGAAGACCGCTTTCCTCTTCATGAAGAACCGGTTGGTTCGGGCGCGCTGCTTGCGGAGCCGACAATGAAGGCGGTGGTGGTACGACGGAGGGAACGGGGCGTGAGGGGCGTGGTGCGGGCCCGTGAAATGCCAAAGGAGCCATCGACGACGATGAACGATGGGGCGGAGGTGGAGGTGGGTGCTGCGATGGTGGTTGCCTCGCGGGTGACGCAGAAGATAGTTTGGGCCGCGAAGGAGGTGGGGGAGGCGGAGCAACACGTTTGTCCTTCGAATGCGCCGAGATTGGCAGAGGCATTGAGCGCGAAAAGGGATGATGATCGACCGGCGGAGAGTCGCTTTCCGTGCTTGGCCAGGGCTCGATGAATGGCGTTGGTTCGCGTCGGGTTGCTTGTTCCCAATCCTCTTCAAACAGACTGCTCAATGGATGGAACGAAGGCTCGATAGACGCATCGAATTGCGTCTTGTCTTCCCACGAGCAACGATTCGTTCCGGGGTACACTTCCGTTTTTTGTTCGGTCATCGAACTCGAGTCATCCTCGAAAAGACTGACTTGAGCAGGCATCGGACCGTCGTTGGATTCGGTCGCCTGTTCCGGAAGTGAATCCGCCTTCCTAGCGCGCCAATACGGAGCAATGCTCTGACGAAGCGACTGCATGCTGGCAATACGTTGCGATCGTTCCGGAGCCATCGCTCCCGCAATGAGCTGGGCCAGCCCCTCAGGCACCTCCGGACGAATCTCACGGACGCTTTTGGGACTTTCCAGAAGCAAGCTCAGCAGCCCAGGGAAGTCCTGAGCCGAGGCAAACGGCGACACGCCCGTCAGCATTTCGTACATCACCACGCCAAGCGAATACACGTCCGCACGACCATCGATGTCCCTACACCCATCGATTTGCTCCGGAGCCATATAGGTGGGCGTTCCCACCAGCTCACTCGTGCCCGTAAGCTGAGTCGTTTCATGAGTCCCCACGAGCTTCGAGATCCCGAAGTCGACGACTTTGACGAAAGGGGTGTGTTCGTAACCGCTGACGATCACGTTCTCGGGCTTCAAATCTCGATGGATGATGCCAACGTCGTGGGCATCCTGCAACGCGGATGCGATTTGATCCGCAACCCACATCGCTCGTTCGATGGGAAGTGATTCGTGTCGTTGGATGATTTGGTCGAGGGTCGATCCTTCGAGAAGTTCCATGACCAAAAATGGAATGCCACGAGACAATTGCCCGACTTCGAGAACCTTGACCACGTGAGGATTGTTCAAGGCTTGAACGGCCCGGGCTTCCCGAAGAAAGCGACGATGCATGGTGCGGTCATTGCGAAACCGCTGATGGATGACTTTCACCGCCACTCGCTGTCCGTTGGTGGTATCGGTGGCTTCGAAGATGATAGCCGAGGAGCCGGTCCCGAGCCGCTGTTCGATACGATAACGGTTGGCCAGATAGTCGCCTGGGCGTTGCTTCGTCATCGGGTCATTCCGTGCCTTGTGGCGCGATGGAGCGACAGTCATGCTAGCACTGCATCGCCATGAACGTTCATGACTCAATCATCTCGAATGAAAAAATCATCGTCGTTAGCGCCTGCCTCCTTGGCGCCTGCTGTCGTTACGATGGTCGAAGTCAGGCCAATGACAATGTCCTTTCCATCATCGCACACTGCGGATTTCTCCCCGTCTGCCCCGAACAACTCGGCGGCCTATCCACCCCTCGTGCTCGTCACGAAATCATCGGTGAGCGCGTGGTCTCGGAATACGGAGATGATGCCACGGATGCTTTCGAACGTGGCGCCCAACAAGCTTTTCTACTCGTCACGTTGTCAGCCGCACGTCTCGCCATTCTCAAAGCGCGATCTCCTTCGTGTGGCAAAGGTCAAGTGTATGACGGAACCTTTACCGGACGCTTATGCGCCGGCCATGGCTTATTTGCGAAACGGCTGATCGAATATGGAATTCGGGTTCTGACGGAAGACGAAATAACTCAATAAACTCATGTTGTTGGAATCGATCGGCGGTCGAAGGGAGCCTCGGTGTTTACGTTTTTTTTCAGCCTCTTTCCGCAGACACGAACGTCCCACCCCCTACAGCGTCGTGGCTTGATGATTTCGCCAAGACTCGAACTCGATGCCTTCGCTCCGAAGACGATTCGCCGTCATTTCAATCGCGATGGGACTCTTGTCCGACCCAACGAATCGTCGCCCGAGCCGCGCGGCTACAACCAGAGTCGTGCCTGAACCGCACATGGGATCGCATACCAGCGCACCGGGGATCGTCACCCAGCGGATGATGCGTTCGAGAAGCCGCTCGGGCTTTTGGGTTGGATATCCAGTGCCCTGTCTGTGAATGGGCGTGTTGGCGACCATGGCAGGAATATCTGTCCATACGCTGCCCAGTTTGCGCCCTTCATCGGCGTAGTATCGATATCGCTTACCAGCAATGACTCGTTCGCGGTACCGACGTCCGTTTTCATCCACCGCGCGAAAGTGCATCTCGAGACTCGTTCGTGCGAAGGCTTCGCGCAGCGTGGGGTGGTCGTCATTCCAAACGAAAGGCCGATGACGATCGCGTTTTCCGAAAATGAGCAGGGTTTGATGAGTCACACTGAAACCTCGCCCTCGAGCCCCGTTACCCGGTACCCAGATGACTTCTCCCAACCAGGCGTCTTTCCCAAATAGCGAATCGCACAACGATTTGGTTTCATGAACCGCGCGGTGGTCGAGATGAATCCACACCATGCCACCGCGCGCGATTACTTTCCAGATCGCTCCGAGCCTCGGCTCGAGAAATCGAAGAAATCCTTCGATACCTCCCCATCGATCATCGTAGGCAAGCTCGCCAGATGACCACCGTGCTTTGCCTCGGTATTCGCCTTTTTGCTTTCGTGCGCAAAATGCCGATCCGACGTTGAAGGGCGGATCCACATAGCAAAGATCGATTCCCGCGGGTTCGATGTCGCATAACGCGCGCAAAAATTCTTCCGCATCCGCGTGAGCCAGGAGATGCGACGACGTCATGGCGAAGGGATGGTTGCGGCCTCGATGAAGGTTGCGATCTCGGAGGAGCTTTCGGGCCAATCGAGCGTGACGGGTGTCAACCAAGGCCAGACCGGCCCTCCCTGCTCGCACGCCAGCCCCTCACTTCCCTCCGGACACATGATTCGAAGATGGAAGTGATCGTCATGGGGTAAGGAATTGCGTGGCTGATGCAAAACATTCTCGGCTTGCCAAACGATCAAAGGGTCCTCTCCGCGAGCAAATGCGTATTCCGTAAGCAAAGCCCTGAGTGGGTTGCTGACGAAAAGCCACATGACATTGGCTGTGGGAGCTTGCAGCAGCGCTTTCACCAAGAGCCAGTTGCGCTCCAAATCCATGCGCAAATAGATGCGGCCATGTTTACCTTCATGGGCGATGCCCAGGCCATCGGCACCGTAATGGGTCCAGCCTTGGGCAGGAACCATGGCACCACCAAGATCGGTGGCATAAAAAATGAAATCCACATCCCGTCCCGTGCGATGGGAGCTGTGGTTGGGGATACGTCCGCCGTACGGTCCCGACAAATCCCCAATCTGCAGCGGTGGTCCAGGGCGTTGACGTTGCACCTCGGCGGCCGCGTATTCGATCGTCTGCACCAGTGCTCGCGTACCATAATGCTTGCCCGCGGGTTTGATACGTACGTAGCCGGTTCCTTGCTGGGGAAGCGCGACAGGTTCGGTCAACACACCGCGATAGGGAAGACCAACAGAGCCTCGGGCTTCGGGTACGAGCGGCGAAGGCGAACCGACACACGCCATGGCACCCGAAACCACGGCAGCAATCCCAAGGAAAAGAGAAAAACGATACGTCATAGTCGGTCTTCGGAACGTCGTGTCAACGTCGCCATGATTCGATTCTCGATGGTGCGTACCGCGGCGGGATCGGCAAAAGACGAAACCAGAGCGAGCTTGTTGGCTTCCGTTTGCTCGATATAGCCTTGATCGACGAAAGATAGGAACGCGTTTTCGATGATTCGGCTGCTCAACGCTTCACGACGTTCGATTTCACCGGACAAGAACATCTTGTCTCCGATGGCGAGCGCGCGACGTATTAGGTCCTTTTTCGCCATGGGACCTTTGAGCAACAGCGTCAGAGAACGTGCGCTTACCACGTAGGCTTCCAAGAAGTTGCGGAGCATGGATCCATACCAAACGAGCCACGCTCGCCCCGTTGCGCCATCGTGCCCCTCACCGAACGATAATTGATTGTCTTCCACGCGGATCTCGTGGGCAAGCGCCATCGACCGCAGCGTGTCGTCGAAGATCTCATCGAACCCCTTATCCCTCGAGAACATGAATTCATGTTTGAACAGCTTGGAAAGGCGTTCGACCCGTTCTCGAACCGAAGCAAGGTCACAAGGAGGACCAGGAGGAGCAAGCATCGCGATGGCGATGAGCGCAAACGGAACGAAAAAGTGGATGATGATGTTTTTGGAAATATCCAAAGCGATGCGTTTGTCGTCGGGAACGGTGTAGACGATGTCTTGATCGGTTTTTGCAGACGTTTTGACGCGTTTTCCCACGAGAGAATCGGCGGCGATGTGGACTTGGACAAGCTTGGCTTTTTGAAACATTTTCGCCGCTTCGCGGATGGAGGCGGGGCGCAATGCGCCCGACGGTGTGACGAGCGAAGAGATGCAACGTGCTCCCTGTCGCTGAAGAGTGACAAGTAGCTGGCGAGAGCGCTCCAGCAGTTCCGAATGCGTGAGTCCCCGCTTACCATGGGTGAGCAACGCTAGCGCCACGATGGCACCTGGGGTCGCGGCCGTGACCGCGTTGATGCGTCCCAAGGCTTGATACGCAATTTTTTTGGTTAGCTCGCGTCGTCGTGCTGGGGTGACGCGATCACCTTCACGGAGTCCCGTTTCTTGCATCAATTGCCGTAAGCTCAAGGCCTCGCCAAACTGAATGTTGAGCCGACCATAACGCTCCGCGAAGATCGCAGAGGCTCGAATCAGCGCCGTCGTGTCTTCCGTTCGCTTCTCTCCCCCCAACAACTCGCGCACATAAGAGCCTTCCTCTACCAAACGTTCGTAGCCGATGCTCACGGGAATGAATAAAATATCTCGATTCGAGATGCTCAAGCCCGAGTCTACGAGCATGTTGAGCAGCCCCAATTTCGGAGGAAGAAGCTTTCCCGTTCGTGAACGCGTTCCTTCGATGAATACTTCGATCGGCCAACCATCACGAAGAACGCGACGAAGGTATGCATCGACCACCGCGGCGTAGAGACGGTCTCCGTGGAAACTGCGACGGATGAAAAACGCGCCCCCTCGACGAAAAATCGGGCCAGCGGGAAAGAACGATAAGTTGTCGCCGGCAGCGATGAGGGGAAGCTGCAGCGAGTGCTTCTGCAATACATGCGACAGAAGAAGATAATCGATGTGACTTTTGTGACTCGGCAAGAAAACGAGAGTACCGCGCTGCGCCGCTTGCCTGACTCGTTCGATTCCCTCCTTGTCGATCTCCAACCCCGCGTAGAGCACGTTGAGAATCCCTTGAATCGCAGTGCTCATCGCCACGATCGTCTCTGGATCGGGAGCGGCCTCGAGTTCGCGAAGCATGCGATAAGCACGAGCCGTCAGCAGCATTCGTTCCGCACGCCCTTCGCCCGCAAGTTGCCGAATGGCATGGGTGAGCTTGGGACTGCGGACGATCTCTTCGCGAACACGATCCGCGGGCTTACGCATCGGCCCCAAGACCGCTCGACGTTCCCGCTCGATCTTACGCAGGAGCGCGTAGGTTCCCCGACGGACGAGCGTTTCCTGGGTTTCTCCCGCGTTGGCTTGCAGGAACTGAGTCAGCGCAATGGGCTCACCCGCACGCAATAGAACATTGCGGTAGTTGAGCAAAAACTCAGCCGCCAACCGAATGCGTCCAGGCCAATCCCGTGGGCCGAGAACGAAATCGATGAGCGAAGGCTCCAATCGTTCGGGGCGCTTGGACCAAACGAATACTTGAGGCACCAACATGATGGGTCGGTCCATGCGTCCTTGCAAATCGAAGAGCGTCTTCACCAACGCATCACCTTCCGAAGACACGGCCCTGCGACGACTATGAGCTGCTTTTTCGAGTAAGGTGGGAGGGCGCTTGAGAAAAAGCACCGCGGAGCCACCACTCGAGATTACGTCGCTCATTCGTTCCGTGGGAGGCGTACGGCGTGATTGAAGGACGGCTTGTGTCCACGTTTCGGCAAATGGCTCGAGTACCCACAACCCCAAGTCATTGGCGAATCGAACGCCCGGCAACCCGTAACGTTCGGTCAAGTGATCGAGCGCCATGAAGTCGAGGAACGACAAATTCCTCATCACGTATACGACCGGCCCGCGCCCAGCCGCATCGCGAACGATGGAAAGCCATGCCTCGTCGATCTGAATGTGATCAAAAAAGCGACGGAATGCTGTTTGTAAAACAGCACTCGGGTCATAACTTCGAACCATGTCTCTTCCAGACATAAAGCGAGGTTTTGGCAGGGGGAATGCCGCCGGTCAACGCTTGGTTTGCAGAACCTTTGCCTCCGGCCCCGCGAAGGACTAACCCATCCTTCGATGATTCGCCGCATCCACGTGTTGTTGCTCACATGCATCCGGGCACTCGTCGGATGCTGTAACAGCGATCCGCCCGCCAAAGACCCTCAAATCGAGCAGCCGGTTGCGTCAGCTCCCACGGCTCGTCCCTCTCGCTGCCAACCCATCGGCCAAGACTACTGGGTTGGTTCACGCTCTCCAAGCTCAGACGATCTCGACAAAATCCTGCCTTTCGCCACGGAACTCGGAGATGGAGTCGCCTTCGATGGCGGATTTGCAGTCGGAGCCCTCAGCCAACAAGGGCAGGGAACGGCATTCGAAATCATCACCACAAACCGCGATGGCACGGCGTGGAGAAAAATATCTGCCGGCGCCTCTCACGGCGATGCGGATGCGCCACGAGTCTTTTCCCGCGGAAAAACCCTGGGTATGGCGATTTTAGAACCCTCCGGATCTTCCCGAACCTTGCGGCTCGCACGCATCGACCGTGACCAGATCCTGTGGGCAAGCGAGATCCTGCAAGATCAGGATGAGTCCCTCGCTTATGACGTCGTCATCGGAAAAGAGGTGGCCGTGGCCGTTTGGGATGGCGTTCCGAAAGGGCGTGACGTGGGAGCCGTTTTTCTTGCCACCTTCGACCCCACTACGTTCCAAAAACCCTCGAAACCCAAAGTGATGACACTGCCCGGAACCGATGCGGAAATGCCACGGCTGCTCGAACGCTCCGGTGGATTCTGGCTTTTTTGGCTCGCTAGACGTCCCGGTTCCCCTTCCGATGACTCCCAATACCGCGCGGAAGATATCGATTACCGATGGATAGAAGCCCTACCCCTGGACAACCGCGGCGCAATGACCGGAACGGCGGTTCGCCTCGGTCCCACAGACGGTCATGTGCTCGGCTTCGACGTTGTATCGTTGCAAGACGATTCCGCCATGGTCGTCTGGCGCGATGACGATACCCCGAGCGGCTCACCAGGTGGTCAGCTATTCATGAGCCGAGTCCGGTTGGGAGGCGTGGAAGGCCCGGAACGAATCGATGAAGAGCATACGGGTGTCGGCGCTCCTAACGTCATGCCCGGATGGTTTGCCATTGCCGATGCCCTTGGATCCACGCGCCTGGCTCCCCTCTCCCCAGATGGGAAACTCACCGACAAACTCCTGCGCGAATCGCTCCTCGGATCCGGTGAACCCATCGCAAACCACGGCAACGACCTTTTCGTCTCTCGACCGGAGGGAACCGCCATGCGCCTGTTCGTCGCCCGATGCCTTAGCACCGCGATCGATGGTGGATCTCAAGACGAGGAAGAGTCCCGCGACGCTGAGCCGTGAAAGGCGTATGCTCCCGCCATGGAGCAGCAGTTGGACGTCAAAGTATACTACGAAGACACGGATTGCATGGGCGTGGTGTATCACGCCAATTATTTGAGATTCCTCGAACGAGCACGTACGGAACTGCTCAACAGCCTGGGACCATCGATTCGCGAATGGACCGACCGTGGGGTGATTTTCCCAATCTATAGCGTCCAGATCACGTTCAAGGCTCCCGCACGGCTCGGCGATACGTTGCGAGTATATACCCGTGCAAAAAAAACATCCCCCTTTCGCGTGACCTTCGATCAACGCATCGAACGGCCAGAAGACGGAAAACTTCTCATCGAAGCGAAAGTCGAAGCGGTATGTACGGACTTACAGGGGCGCCTTCGAGAATACCCGGATATTGGTTTGCAGCATGGCTCCTGATAGCCCGTCTGAACAAATCCAAATCTTCAGCGAATTGCCAGCGGATCATGCCAGCTTCGATATCTCCGATCCTCGCGTCATGGCAGCGTTGAGCCGTGCGGAAGAACTGCATTTTTGGCATCGATCACGCAACGAGTTCATCGCTTCGCGGTTGCGAATGCTCGGAATTGGCGCAGGACAAAGGTTTCTCGATCTTGGGTGCGGAGCAGGTTGTGTGAGCGCGCATCTTTCGATACTTGGCCTTTCGGTGGTGGGTGTCGACGGTCATCGGCACTTGCTGTTGCGCGCTGCGCAACGAGCGCCCAAAGCCAAGTTTTGGCTTCACGATCTGACGCGAGGCGTGGATGAGTTGCCACCCGATCGTTTCGATGCCGTGGGGTTGTTCGACGTGCTCGAACATCTCGATCATCCCTCGCAAACCCTACGACAGGCTGCCGATCTGGTGCGATCGAATGGATTCGTCGTGGGGACGGTGCCCGCCATGATGTCTCTTTGGTCAAGGGCAGACGAGCAAGCGGGTCATGTCAGACGCTATGAAACGGCTGAATTACATCGGTTGTTGCGCTCGAATCAGGACTGCCACGTGGTGGAAATCGTGCCTTTTCACCGTGTGCTGATACCGCTGTGGTGGATGCGAAAGCTCATGTTGGCACGGCGTCGTGATGGGGCTTCGGTGTCCACCACGAACTTGCGTGTGCCTCCGTGGCCCATCAACGAATGGATGCTTCGCTTGCTCCGTGTGGAACGGGCTTTGAGTCGAGGCCCCTCCGCTTGGAGCCAGCACGGCACTTCCCTCTGGTTCGCATTACGAAAAGCGTAAGCCGATTTCCCGGGTGCCAAGGGGCGGAGTCGAACCGCCGACCTAGCGCGTATGAAACGCCCGCTCTGACCAACTGAGCTACCTTGGCGAAAGGCGACGCATTGTACGGTGGAACTAGGCCGTGTCAAGGGAACTTGCCGACGGAATGATCGATTCCACTCCCGTGGGGCCGTCTTTCAGGAGATCCGAGATCCGAACCGAGATCCCGGAGATCGCACTCGCTTGCGGTGGGGGTGGTGGCTTGCGCGCATTTTCCACTCGAATGACGAAAAGCTTGGTTGGTCCGATTTGTGCTTACAGTGTCCAATGTCGTGAATTCAGCCCGTTTTTGGAGCAGCGAATGAAAAAGATCCAAGGGGAAGACGACCGTGGAGCACCGGACTTTCGAGGCCAACGAAAACTGTCAATATGGCCTTTTCTGGGCGTGCTTACCGTCACCTTGGCGGCGGCGATTGCGCCCGGATGCGCCGTGGGTGCTCCGGAGGAAGAGGAGCCAATCGCATCGGTGGAGGCGTACCTGACACTCGCCGAACGCATGGCGAGATACGAAAAAATCCGCGATGCCGCCGCTGCGCGAGGTATCACCTCTACAGCGTACTTGCTTGCAGGAATCGCTCATGCGGAGACCGGACTCGCGCATTGCTGGTCGGAAGCCACATGGGCTTGTCAGGGACCCTACTCGCCAGATTGCAACGGACCGGTGATCGCTGGTGCAGGGGACGGACCTTGCTCCTTGCAGCAAGGGGGCCTCGGCATGTTTCAATTCGATGCCGGAACCTTCACCGATACCCTCAACAAATATGGAAACGATGTTCTGACCATCGCTGGAAACACCAGCCACGCGATCAATTATGTCATCAATATGGTGAAAGTCTCTGCCTACACCACCAACGCGGAGACCGATGCCAAAGCATTGCAGTGGATCAACAACTTCGACTTCGGAAACGGAACTCTGCGCGATCAATGGATCAAAACGGTCACCCGCTACTACAACGGATGCCAACCAGGATGGTTCTGTTGGTCCGACCGATACAACCACTACAACAACAGCCTTCAAACCGTCGTCAACGAAACCGGTCTGGACTTCTGGATCGCCAACACGTGCAAACCCGAACCGGAAGTCTGCAACGGAAAAGACGATGACTGTGACAACGAGGTGGACGAAGACGATGTGTGTGAGAAAGAAGCGTTGCTGCTTGGCCAGTCTTGGGTAGCACCGGCGCGCACGACCGATATCGATGGCGATGGTCTCATGGACGTCTGCGGTCGCGGTATGGCGGGCGTATGGTGTCACCTGTCGCAGGCAACATCCTGGGGCGAAAATGGACCTGTCCTCGAACTCAGCGACAAAAGCGGATGGGATGACCCCACCAATTGGGGAACCATGCGCTGGGGAGATATCGATGGGGATGGGCGCGCCGACTTATGCGCAAGAGCCAATGCCAACGTGGATTGTTGGAAATCCGACGGAACGAAGCTGGCTACACATGTCGTCGGCCCCGGCTGGTCCGACGATAGCGGATGGAATGACTTCAAATATCACTCTACCATTCGTCTTCTCGACATCGATGGTGACGGAAAAGACGATCTATGCGCCAGAGCTGCAAAAGGTGTCGTCTGCTACCGATCGACCGGAAATGGGTTCGATACGGCGGTGGATGGACCCGCGTGGTCGAACGAGGCGGGCTACGGTGAGCCGAAGTTTTACGGTACGTTGCGGACGGGAGATGTCAACGGCGACGGTCGGGAGGATCTATGTATTCGTTCGAAAGACGGCATGGAGTGTTGGCTTTCGAATGGATCGGGATTCCCTACGCGTGTGCAAGGGCCGAACTGGAGCGACGAATGGGGATGGTCAGCGTATCGATATTGGAGCACCATCCGATTGGTTGATGTCAACGGCGACCGGAAAGCGGATTTATGCGCTCGGGCTGCCGCTGGGCTCCGTTGTCACCTATCCCAAGGGGATTCCTTCGGTGAAGCCATCGAGGTCGCATCGTTGTCCGACGACAGCGGTTGGAATGACCCATCGAACTTCCTGACGTTGCGAACAGGAGATATCGACGGCAACGGGACACAAGACCTATGCGTGCGAGCCAATGCCAAAATTCACTGCTACCTGTGGAATGGCAACGGTTTCGACGCCATCGAGGGGCCCGATTGGTCCGATGCGGACGGGTGGAACGAAAAAAAATACTATCACTCGATTCAACTCGCGGACATGAATGGTGACGGACGAGCGGACCTTTGCGGTCGTCATGTCACCGGCTGGCGCTGCCACCCATCGACTGGCAACGGATTTGGCGATGCCATCGAACTCGATGAGTTCACGGACGCGGGGGGTTGGGGTGTGAGCAAGTACTTCGCCACCGTATTGATTGGAGGAACCGGATGCGTTCCATCCGACGAAGTGTGCAATGGGAAAGATGACGATTGTGACGGGCTGGTGGATGAAGATGGCGTATGTGACGAGACGGGGGGAACGGGCGGAGCGACTGGAAGTACGGGAGGGGCTGGTGGGAGTCAAAACTTGGGGGCAGGTGGGACGATGGCGGGAGGTTCCGCGGGAAAAGGCAATGACGTGGACACGGTATCCCACGGGGATTGGTATTCCTCCAATTCTGACGAAGGCTGTACATGCCGATTGGCACCGAAGACACAAGGGAACCATGCCATGGTAGGATGGTTCTTACTTGCTCTTACCCTGTGGTATCGCTCACGCCGCCGCTAAGACCAGTTCCCCGCATCTGCAACCCTTCTTTCACGACAAATTTGAGAAATATTCGTAGCTATCGACAACGAATCGGTCTATCTAACACGCCCCGCCACGGACCCATTGTTCTCAAGGTATGGTAAGTGAGGAATTTCGGGATATTCCTATCAGCAAGCTTGTGCCCTTCAGGCTCGTCGTTCTGGGACCGTGGCGACAAGGGCCGGGACTCCCATGCCGCTTTCCTACCATCCACATGGATTCTTCCATGGACCTGACGTCGCGATTCGTATATGGGCGCGAAGTGCGTGAACCCAGCCCATCGTTTCCGAGCCTTGATCCTTGCTGTCGACGAAACAGGGATAAGCTCGGCTCAGCCAGGCCCACGCAAGCCAGTCCGAGGAATTCTTTCTGTTTTGCTTCAATCATGACTCGCTCTGGCACCTTGTACCCCTTGACCATGACCGCCTTTGAGCGCGCGTTTTTCGCGCTTGCGGGCTCATCGACATTCCGTTGACGGAGGCGCACTTGTCGATCGACTGGAACCAGAAGCTCGCCTGGGCATTGCGCGACCTTCCTGACCCGAACCTCGATATCCTTCAACTCTCGGCCCACCGGGCGACGCTGCTCGGTTCCGAAGACCTTTCTGCAGATGTCGGCAATCGAGCCGATTGGCTCTTGTGTTCTGCGGACCGTGTCCCATTTCCTTCCGGCTCTTCTGCCGCGCGTGTTCAGGTGGATTGGGCTGCATTGCCTGAGGTTACCCACCCGCTGGCCAAGGAGCGTTTCGTCGCACAGCCGTTCGATCTCACGGCCGCTCAAAACGTCGTCGCGGAATTGCTAGCTGAATGTGCCTCTCGCTTCGATCGAGATGCGCGACGAATGCTCCTGTGGATTTGGCGATACTTGCCCGAAAGACTCGCCGTCGCCGAAAAGGGTCCTGGCCCCATCGCTTCCCAATTCCCCGCGGACCCTCGTCTGCCCAACCTATCGTTGTGGCAACGATTCTCTTTCGATACGGCGTTGGCGACGGCTTCTCCTTCGCCGTGTTTCCTTGTGCTCAACATCTCTTCCCTCGAGGCCGCTTGCGCCGAATCGGCTACGCCAGAAGACCTGTGGACGGTGGGCTCGATGGCTTTCGAACTCATCTGGCACGCTCTATTGCCCATTATCGAAACCTATGGTCCAACGGCCATCCTCTCTCCTTGTCTCCGTGGCAACCCGAAACTGGATGCTTGGCTTGCGGAACAAGGGATTTCGGCAGCTCAAGATGTGTCGGCACCAGCGCTGACCCCCTCGACGATGATCGGTTTGCCCAACGTCGTCGTGGCGCTCGTCGAGGCGGATCAGGCCCAAAGTCTCGGCGAAGCCTGTAAACAACGCTTCGACGACCATTGGGCGAGTGTGGTGTCTGCTATCCGCGACAAGTTGACGAAAGCCAAGTGGGCAAAACAAAGCAACGAATCGTGGAAGGGCTCCTGGTCTCGACAGACGCCTCGTGCGTGGGAATTGCACTGGACGGCGGTGCGCTGGGCCGATGATTCGACAGGAGCCGGCAATCTGCTGTCCAAGCAAGAAGTATCTGCTTTGGAGAAATGGGCTCGTGTGCAAGAAAGCGCGGCGGGACTCGAAGACCCGTGGCCTGGTATTTACTACGGGCTTTGGTACTCTGCCGCGCTCGCCGCCTCTGGGGCTCGGCAGCGTCTCGGCTCGATTTCGGTGCTTTCCGAACCCTCCCCGACTTGTTCCTCTTGTGGGCATCGCGAGGCGTTGCACGACGGTTCCGGTGATGTGCAAGCTTTTTGGGCTCCGCTGGTCGGTCCCAAAGGCAAGACCTCCGGCGCCGTGCATGGGGACGAGCGCTTGTGCGCCGTATGCACCATGCGGCGTCTGGCTGGGCAGCTTGGCTCAACGACCGTCCCCGAAGGATTGCGGGCCCTGGCGAATGAGCCATCGTACGCCGTGATGGTGCTGTCGCTCGACCAGCCTTTCGCGCTGCTTCGGGGAGGCAAAGAACTCAAACAAATGGCTTCGTTGGCCGATTGCGTGCATAGCGAGTTGGACAAAGGATTCACCAAACGCGCTCGCGCTCATGTCAAAGAAGTTCTCGATACACCGGCTTTGCTAGGTCCGGCTCGGCAGCTCGCGGTGCAGGAGGCTCTCGATGAGTCGATGGCCGCTCTGGCCGAAATCATCCACCAAGCCGGCGCTTTCGCTCTCCAAATCTCCGACCGAGAAATCATTCTGTTGGCTCCGACCCATCGCGTCTATGACTTGGCTCGGGCCACGCACGCGTTGCTACAGACGAGCTTTGCGCAGGTCCCGACGCATGGCGGAACGAAACTCGCCCTGCGCGTGGGTTCCGTCGCTTCGCACAGTGCCGTCATCACCATCGTCCCAGGGGCTGAGGCTCCCGGTCCGGTACTCAAAGACTGTTTGGAAAAGCTGCAAGACCTGGCTCGCGCACAACTTGGTGGGGACGCACTCGTCATCACACGACGATCCGTTCACGAGGAAGAACGCCTATTCGCCGCCCATTGGAACGATCTGGCCGCTTCCATGGATATCTTGATGGCCTCGATGCCATCTGTTTCCAGCTTGCAGCGTTTGGCCCAATCCCTTTCGCACGTAGCCCCGGCTCTCTCGAATGCCGACTTGGATAAATCCTCGGTCATGGCGCGTGCTTCGCTCGTCGTCACCACCCTTGAAGAGCTGAGTCTTGAAGAAAATTTGGACCACGAGGCGATCGCACGCGCCGTGTGTACCCTCGTAGACCATTGTGTTCGTTGTCCTGGAGGCATGGAGGAGAATCACGCGCTCGATGCCCTTCACATTGCCGCGAGCTTGCGTGGAGCTGGTCAATGAAGACGGATGTCCTGATCGTTCCCAACGATACTTTGGTGCTTGCACTGGGGCACGGCCCCCGCGGCCGATATATGCGGTCCTTCGACGGTCGTTTGCCGCCTGATCTGTTTCTGCAGATGCTGCATGCGGCCTATGCCTCATGCGGGCTGCAAACCCCTCGAACCATGCGTATTACAGCACAGCTCGTGGCCATGGGAGTGGGAGGACGATTGGAACCGCTCTATCCGGTTCCGGATGATCTCGTGGTTGAACCCGGTGCGAAAGACGCTGTCTGGGCACAACCCGCCTACTTCGAAATGGTCAGTGAAGACGTGGTCCAGCACGATATGGGCAACTTGCACCTACTCGTAGCATTGAGCCGTAATCCGGATACTCATCCTTTCGATGCTTTCCTGACTCGAAAAGGAGTGCGGGTCTGGGCCGAACGAAAACCTCAACGGCTGACCGAGGGGGAACACTATCTGCCCTTGTCTCGGCTATTCGAAATCGAATTGCGAGGTAGCGGAGAGCAAACCGCTGCCCACTTGTTCGTCAAACCGGGAGTCGGTTTTCTTGTCTCCTTCGAAACCCCCGACGATTCCCCAACGCTTCCGCTTCCCATGACGGTGCGCGCTTCCCTCGAAAATCGATCGGTACAAATCGAAGAAGCACAATACCCCTTGCCCACAATCGAAACCAAATCGCGTAAACGCTGGCGCTTGTGCTTGCTATCTCATCTCCATGTCGAAAATGGTGGGTGGCCCCCGTGGGTCGATGGTGCGACGCTCACCACAAGGGCTCCTCTGCCAGAGGGCGGTAAGGTGGTCGCCGTGGCTCGACGACGTGGAGAAAATGTTGTTGGGGCGCCATTCAATACGACCCCGGGCCCAGCCCAAACCATCATTCCCATCGGGACCACCTTGTTCATTGAATTCGAAGAGCCGGTGCAAGTTGAGCAGTCGGCCGAGATCCTTGCGGGAGGAAGCTAATGATGTCCACGGATTCCGTCGTTTTGAGCCTCTACTTCGAGACACCTCTCCACGCGCCTTCCGGCAGCGTGGTCGGTACCATCGAGCAACCGGTGCAACGTGAGCGTACCACCCAGTGGCCCGTCATCTACGCTTCCACCCTCGAAAGCTCACTACGAACCTCGTTCATGCAAACCGCCGGAGAACAAGCAGCGAAAGCCCTGTTCGGCGATGACAATGGCGGCGGTTTGAGCATCAGCGATGCACGATTGCTCCTGTTTCCAGTTCGCTCTTCCGCCGCTCCTTTCCTCTGGCTCACATGCCCCGCTGTCGTCTCCAGACTACGAAGAGACCTCGGAAGAACCGTCGGTATCCAAATCCCTCCCGCCCCTTCCGTCAAAACCGACGAGATCGTGACGAGCCAGGCTTGGTCCCATGGTGATTCTCCTCTCGCCGCCGACGACATCGTTCTCAAACCTCGCGCGGGCTATGATGCCTCCAAACTCATGGCGCTGCTGCCTTCCGATAGCTCCGCTTATGATGTGTTCGCCAAAGAAGTCGAAGCGTCTTTCGGCCTGGTTTCCGATGAAGTCTTCGGCTTCCTCGTGCGAACGGGAACCGAAGTGCGTGTGATTGACGGTGTGCTCGGAGATGAAGGCAACCCTTGCTACGACGAAGCCATTCCCGCAGACTCACTGTTTTACGTACCCATTATCGGCATCGGCACCAAAGAGGCGAAAGCCACCGCGTTGACGCGCTTCGCGGAAGGCTGCGGTACCCATGTCCGCGTCGGAAACGGCGAGCCCATCGGACGAGGTTGGGCGCGAACACGATTGCTCAAAGCGGAGGGAAGCGCGCAATGAAAACGAGAGAACAACTCCGAGCCGAACGCGCGAGTTCCATGGTTGCGGCACTCAAAGCCGATGCCATCCGAGACTATTCCATCGAGGTTCGTGCCTTCCCGTCCTTGGTTCACCAAGCCGGACTCGCGCCCGCTCTCGCCATCCTCAAAGCGAAAGGCGGCCAGGCAAAAAGCTTCCTGTACGACCACGTCTCCGCTTGGGTGAGCGAAACCACCTTCGCCGACCCCAAAGGCGACGCCCTGTCGCTGATCATCAAAAATCCCGCCATCCATCTGCTGCGCGCACAAGAAGAAGCTCTCGCGTTCTGCTCTTGGTTGCGACGCTTCGCGGAGGCCAGGGAGCCGAAAGCGAGGAAAGCATGACCCGCGCCCTCCCCGTCGACCTCGGCAACCTTCCCGACTCCGAGGGCGCCGCGGCGGCAAACCCAAGCCTGCAGCTCGTCCGATGGCATCAATGGGGCAACAATTGGTCGTTGGACGACGACCAAGAACAAAGTCGTGACCTCGATGCCATGGTCGTCTTCGACACCGATAGCTCGGTTCGAAACGTGCTCCAAAAAGGTCTCGAACAACTCCGCGCTCGCGCCGCAGGACGTGCCCGCGCCCTCAAAGCGCGTGGCCTGCAAGTCCTCAAGCTTCGCCTACCATGCTCGGGCCGTGTGTTGCGAATGACCGGCGACGCTCCCCCAGGGGAAATCGGTTTCACTCTGCATCGATCCCTCGGTGTCCCTTATATGACCGCTCCCATGGTGCGCTTCATCATGCGGGTCGCGACTTCCCAATCCGCGGAACTCGTCTGGCCCGAACACCTGAGGGAAGAGTCGGAACAACAACAAATCTTACAACAACTCCATCCCTCCTCCCTCTCTGACCCCCCTTGCCCTTCCGCCATCATCGTGTTCGATGCGTTTCCCGTCAAACTGCCTGTCGTCGAACGAAGAAAATCAGATCTGCGATGGACCATCGCCAACGGCCTCACCCCGGAAGAGCCCCTTATGACCGCCTCCGAGTTGCGGCGACGACAAGCCCTTTGCGTCGACATGGATACCGAACTCGAATTCTGGTTCGCGGCCCCCGATGCACAACTATTGGAACTCGCCCAACGACACCTCGAACTCGGACTCGTTCTGCTCGGACTACAACTGCCGCCCGTGGTCGAAGAGCCCGAACCTGAACCCGAAACCCAAGAAAGTGAAGCTAACGACGACGAGGAAGAGATTTCCCCCGAAAATATGCCTCCGACCGAAATCTCCCCCGATGTCGCTACCATCACCGTCGCCGTCCCCACCGTCCAGTACTTGCCCAACAACGGGCGCGTGGTCGTCATGTTCCTGCCCCCCGGTGGAAGAGACCACATGAAAGCCGAGGAACATATCAACGGTATCGTGATGCCCGACGATCTTCGAAAACGCCTCAAGAAAAAGAAGGTGATCACCCAGGTGCGCGTCGAAGTCGAAGCTGTCGGAAACTCATGGAAAATCCGTGGGTTACAGCAGTAGCGCCCCGCTCAATACCGCATCCTTCTCGCGATGACCCCCCACGCCAAGTCTGGTATCGAACGCGCCAAATACATCGTGCTCGCCACCGGCCACGGATACGACACCACCGGCATGCCACGATGAATCCCCTGTAAGGTCATCTCCGCTGCCCGCTCTACATCGAGCAAAAACGGCATCTTGAATCGATTGCCCTTCGTCATCGCCGTGTCGATGAACCCAGGACGAACATCCACCACGCGAATGCCCTGGCTCGCGAGATCCGCTCGAAGAGTCTCCAAAAATGTACCCAACGCAGCCTTGCTCGCACTATACGCCCCCGTCTTCGGCAAACCCCGCATCCCCGCCAAGCTCGAGATCCCCACCAACGTCCCCCTCTTTCTCTTCAACATGCACTCCATACCCGCAAACAACGTCGCAAACGCACCCATCACGTTGACCTGCAACACTGCGGAGACATCCTTCCAATCGAGCCTATACGCTGCCTTCGTCCGACCAACTCCCGCGTTGGCGATCACCAAATCAAACCCGCCAGTCTGCTGATCCCACCAACGAATCGATTCAAATACCGCTTCCGGCTGGCTCACGTCCAGAACGCATACTTGCGCTTGCCCACCGTCGGCGCGAATCGATTCCGCCGCGCTCCGAAGCTCCGATTCGCGACGTGCCGCCAGGATCACTCGCGTGCCTTGACGCGATAACCGCTTGGAAAGCGCCAGCCCAAGACCGCTGGAAGCCCCAGTGATAAACGCATTATTGTACATCATTCTTACTCATCCGGCGTCGGCAATTCCCATCCGCGATGGCCGGTCATACCTCACCGCCCATGGGACGCAAATCGCCATCATCAGCCGTGACTCGGCTGCTGGTCATCTAACTCGACTTTCTCCCCGTGACGCTTCTGCTCTTTGCTTTCCCTCTTCGATGAACCATGCTCGCACCGCCGTGCGCATCGCCATCGTCGCCACTTCCTATCCATCTCATCCTCTCGACCCCACGGGACATTTCGTTCGCGCCGAATCCCTCGCCTTGGTCGAACAAGGCCATGACGTTCACATCATCGCCCCAGCCGGTCCAGAGGGTTTGTTATCGAATGACGAAGGCTTGACTTCTTGGCCCATCACGCATGCGGGGGCGTTTGGATGGCCTGGAGCCATGTCTCGATTGCGCGAGAAACCTTGGCGACTTTTCGGCGCCGCTGCCTTCGCTGCCTTGGCTTCCGACCGACTTCGACGCCTGCGTCCCACGCGCATCATCGCCCATTGGATGATTCCCTGCGCCATTCCCATCGCTTCTTTCAGCCGAATCACCGAACGAGTCGATGTCGTCTCCCACGGTGCCGACGTTCGGTTTCTGCTTTCGCTCCCGGCTCCCGTGCGGGAACGCATCGTGGGAAACGTGCTGTCGCTCGCCTCGTCCATTCGCTTCGCCGCCCACGCGACATACGCCGCGCTCGCCCACTCGCTGCCCGCTGAACTGCAAACACGCCTGCACGCCAAAGCCGTCGTTGCGTTGCCCACCCTGAACGTCCCTGATGTTTCCCTTGAAGCAAAACGACTTCGTCAACAACTCGGTTCCTCTCCTTTGGCCGTTACCGTCTCTCGACTCGTAGCTTCCAAACGTGTCGACTTGGCCATCGCCGCCGCTCGTCACGTTCGCCCCCCCTTTCGTCTCGGAGTGCTTGGTGATGGCCCCGAACGCGAAAAACTCTCCAGGCTGCCAGGGGCCGAACACGCGATCTTCCAAGGCTTTCTGCCAAGAAATCAAGCCCTCGCTTGGATTGCGGCCGCGGACGTGCTGATACATGCTTCCACTACCGAAGCCGCTCCCACGGCCATCCGAGAAGCGCGTCAATGCCGAATCCCGGTCGTCGCTTGCGACGCGGGAGACGTGGCGCTGTGGGCACAACGCGACCATGGTATCGTCGTCGTTCCCCCTTCCCCCAGCGCCATCGCATCTGCCGTAAACCAATTGATCGCCTAAGCTCTTGCCCATGTGTACGTTGCTCATCGCTCAGCAATTCGTGGACGCCATCCCTGTCGTCGTCCTCGCCAATCGCGACGAGTTCCTCGACCGACCTTCGCTGCCTCCAGCGCTACGCGATCGAGTTCCTCCCGTGTTTTGCGGTCTCGATGCCCGAGAAGGAGGAACATGGTTTGGGATCAATGCCAAAGGCCTTGTGGTGGCTTTGACGAATCTATCGGTTCGCCCTCCTGACCGTAGCCTCCGATCCCGAGGGCTGCTGTGCATGGATTTGCTTGCGCTCGAGGACGCGATGTCCGCCGAACGCGCGCTTCGTCATCTCGAAGCCAATAGCTACAACCCGTTCAACATCGTCGCTATCGATACGACCACCGCCGTTCGCGCGGTCTACGACAGTCGCCCAGATGTTCAACGCATGCCTCCAGGCATCTATGCCATCACCAACTGGCCTTTGGATTCCCCTCATGATTCCAAACGTGAGGGGCTTGAAACTCGCGTGCGTAGTCGACTCTCCCCCCAAGCCACCGCAGCCGAGGTCATTGATCTCCTCCAAAATGAAGCCCGCATGCACCTGGAAGATGCTGACCCCCGGACGAGCGTATGCTGCCACTCCCCGCTGTATGGTACGAGAGCATCGTCAATTGTCCTGCTTTCTGACACACATGTGCGTATGCAACACGCCGATGGCCCTCCTTGCTCCACACCGTATGAAAACCTATCCGCCTCCCTTGCTCGGATGATGAGTTTCAAAATATTCTGATACAATTGACGCTTTCAGGGAGCCTGTCCTAGGCATGCCCGCGAGGTAATGAACGTGGCCGCCATCGATTGTCCCAAGCGCTCGTTAATTCTCCTACTCACCGCGCTAGCCTGTTCTGACGCGACTTCCGATGATGCCTCCAAACCTTCGAGCCCTCCCGAGGCGGATGCTGCGGGGGTGTCGTTGCCTTGTACCGACACCGCCGATCCTCTCGACCTCGACGGCTTGTTTGCCCTTTCGGCTCGCCTGAATTTTTCGTTCGCAAGTCAACCGGGGGGAGCCGTGACGGTTTGTCCGACGGATCAAACCAGCGATGGTCATTTCCTTGGTTTCGTTCGGGTGCAGCATGTGGCCGGACAAACCGAGGTACCGTCGGTTTCGGCAGTGATTTGTTCCATCGACCTTCCGGTCATCTCGGCGATTGTGGGAGAGTGTGTTCCTCAAGCTTCGAATGTCGTGTACGCCGGCCTCGAGTTCCCCAAACCTCTGATCGAAAGCCTTCCCGTCGCTTCTTCGGCGCTTACCACGGCCCAGCTCTCTTCGCCGAATCCTGGCGCCACCCTTTCTGCGGGCTCGATGAACTTTTCTATCGGTACCAATGAGCGTATCGCCTCGGCCCCCGGCTGGCTCATGACGCATTCGGGCTGTGGCATGAACGACGTCGCCCCTGGCCGTTCCATGGAATGTGAGCAGACTTGCGTGACCGATTGCTCGAAACTCGTCGATGATGACCATGATGGCTGGCCCGGGGTTTCCGTTTTCGTATGCGGGTATACGGATGATGACAAAAAGCGGTCGGTTCCTTGTCATGCCGAAGAGCCCAATCAAGCCGGGGCGACGATCCAAGGGCGCGCGTTGATGAACTTGCTCGTGGAGCCTTTGACACTCAAAGGTTCCGCTCTGTCTTCTTGCGAAGTAGCTGGCAGTCTCGATGCAGCCGTCGCTTACAACGTCATTGGCGCTGACTTGTACCTCGCAAACACGCCCATCAGCGTCACCAGCGCGATCAAATCCCTGCCCCAATACTCCGTCAACACCCCACAGAGTCGCTTCCGCCTTGTGCGCATCGATGGCAAACACGGCGCATGGAACTGGAAGCCTTCCTGGGATGATCCCGTCTCTTCCTGCCGCCAAATCATTGCCAATCAAAATGACTTGCGTTGAACGAATCGGTTCGACGACCGTCGGCTGCCACGCCTTCCGTGACTCAGCGCATCGTGTCTACGGACATTTTTCTTTGACGAATCGACAGTTTCCTGATTGATTCCTGAACGTACGTACCCGGAACGAGGTTCGTGCGTCGTTTTTTGTTACTGTCCCTGACGAGGGGGAGCATGCCATGACAAAACCTATAAAATCCAAGGAGACTCCGGCTTCGAAGGCCGTCCGTCCCAAGCCTGACACGCCCGTAAAAACCAAAACGAGCAAAACGGCCAGCCAAAGCACCTCGATGCCCAAGCCCAAAAGCGCCGTTCGCACCGCGGACAAACCCATTACCCAGGCTCCATCTACCGCGCGAACAAGACGCTCCCCTGTGCGAACCAAAAAGGTTGTGACCGTGCCCACCCGAGACCAAATCGCGGAACTGGCCTACCATCTATTTTTAGCGCGTGGCGGACGCCACGGGCAGGACCTCGACGATTGGTTCGAAGCCGAGCGTCGCCTGCTCGGCGGCCAAAGCTGAGCGCTATCGGCTTTCACTCTTCCTGCCCCCGGTCGTATCATCCCTGCATGAAAATCGACCGCTTCAAGGTTCCTCCCGGGGGTAAAGGGTTTTCGCTCAAGGCCTGTTCCACCAGCGACTCGTCGGGAGTCCGCGACAAGGCCGAAGGCGCTAAACTCTTGGAAAAAAGCATTCGAAAACTCGCCGAAATCCAAGACGTGCTCTACGCGCACGACCGTTACGGCATCCTCATCATCTTTCAAGCCATGGATGCCGCGGGAAAAGACGGCACCATCAAACACGTCATGTCCGGCATCAATCCGCAGGGCTGCCAAGTCTTTTCCTTCAAATCCCCGTCGGCCGAGGAACTCGACCACGACTATATGTGGCGAACCATGCGCTGTTTGCCAGAGCGCGGCCGCATCGGCATCTTCAACCGCTCCTACTACGAAGAAGTCCTCGTCGTTCGCGTACACCCCGAATGGCTGGACAACGCCAAACTCCCCCCCTCCTGCCTCAAAGACATCTGGAAAAACCGCTTCGAGGACATCAACAACATCGAACAATACCTCGTGCGCAATGGCATCATTCCCATCAAGTTTTTCCTTCACCTTTCCTATGAGGAACAACTCAAGCGTTTCCTCAAACGTTGTGATGACCCAACCAAAAATTGGAAATTTTCTTCCGCCGATGCCCGCGAACGAAAACTCTGGGACAAGTACATGCATGCGTATGAGGATATGCTCCGCCATACAAGCACCCATGCCGCCCCTTGGTACGTCGTTCCCGCCGACAAAAAATGGTTCACCAGAGTCGCCGTCAGCGAAATCATCGTGGACCGACTCTCCAAACTCGATCTGCACTATCCCAAGCTGACCGACCAACAGATCGAAGACCTCAAACTCATTCGCGAACAGCTCCTGTCGAACGACTGAACCTTGGACGGTTTAGCTGGCGCCCAAACCAATAACGAAACAATCGCGACCATCCCGCGTCCATGACCCTTTCCTTTCTCATGACCCACGAGCGATAACTCCCTCCGTATCGGATGGTCCCGGGCGATCAACCATGAGGATAGCGTTTGCCTACATGGTGCCTCTCGCCAGCGAGTGCTCCTGCATGTCGACGCGCATTAATTCTGTAAGCCATGGAAATATATTACAAATTTCTCGATATAGGGCCTGGGCCACGCGACGATAACTCGTGTGTCCTTGTCGCGCGCTACGCAACTCGACCACATGAAAGACCTCGCGCAGGTTGAGCGTCCACAACACGCGAGTTCGATAAGCGAGGGGAACGACATATTGTGCTTGGAAGGGATCGTGCTGTGCAAGACGTTGCCAGGGGATCTGAACGGCATCGAGGGCGCGAGCGTAATCATCGCCTATGGCCAACGCCGATAGTTCTTCCGGAGGGGTGTATCCGAGGGAGCAACCCAGCAATTGCGTGCTCGGGGTTAGCATCCGATGTCGTTGCAAGTCGCGATAAGCGCCGTAATCCAATTCCAATTCGACAGTGATGCTTGTCGACTCCATGGCTCGAGGGGCGGGATCGTGGGGGCCGCGATGGGCCAAGGCTCGTTTCACCATCGACTCCAAGGCCGACACTTCCTTGGCCTGAAGCATCTCCCATCGTCTGCCCGCATGAGGTTGCGCCCCTTGGTCGTAATCGAGAGCCAGGACGATCCGCTGCAAAGCATCGGCATCGTGACGAAGGATGCGTACGGCCACCGGTGAATCGGCAATCTGTGTCGATGGAGCCGTGAGTGGGGTCAGTGTGGGCTGCAACGATTGACGATAAGGATTGGGAGCGACATGGCGGAGCAAGGTGGGGGTGACCGTCAACGCCTCTTGTCGCATTTGCTCCGCCACGGAACGTACTTCCGCAAGGGGTGACGAGAGCATTTTGCTCAGCAGATTGGACAGCGCTCGTGCGTTGGCGGTGATGCCGAGATTGGTCAGCGTGCTGGCGGGGAGCAAGCCCCGCAATAGATCGCAAGTATGCGCGCGCAAGGCTGCCTGTCGATGCGTTCGGCTTGCTTGTGCTTCCGCGGGGAAGAGCCTTTCGAGCTTCGCTTCGACCTTCGGAAACAGTGATAAGTACGTGGAAAACAGGTTTTTGCAGGCTGTCCGATAGGGTTCGGCCAGTGGCGATGGCAGAGAGGGTAAGTCGGCAAACGAACCCGTATCGAACACCACGTACCGCGTGCTTTTTTCGGTAAACGAACCGAGGCGCAAATCCTCGATGACCTTGGAAGCGATGATGGATACTTGTTCGACGGCTAGATGAACGACGGCATGTTCAGCGACGGAGGCATGTCCGTAGCCGACCACCCATTTTTCGTGAAAGGCTCGCGCTTTTTCCTGCGCATGGCAGGATACGGGGCTTTGGGATGAGGCAATTCCGAGCGTATCGTCGGAGATCAAACGCGCAAGGTTGGTGCGCAAGTCGTCGCGGCTTCGGGAATAGTACGCGAACAGAACGGCAATCACCTCTTCGGGCAGGCCCGTGATGGCAAAAACGGGTCGTTCGAGGTTGGAAACGAAGGGTTTGATGCGTTGGAAGGAGTCTTCGGAGGTCGTCATGGTTTGGGGACGGAGCGTAGGGTAGCGACGGGTTTTCGAGAATCAGGAAGCGAAAAAATCCGGAAAAATCTCGCTGTGGGTCAACGTTCTGTTTCGTTGCGTCAGGATTTCGCAGCCGGTTTTGGTGACCGCGATGGTGTGTTCGAATTGGGCGGAAAGGGAGCGGTCGCGGGTTACGGCAGTCCAGTCATCGTCGAGTATCTCTACTTCCCAACCACCGAGATTGATCATCGGTTCGATGGTGAACACCATCCCGGCGCGAAGACGTTCTCCTTTTCCCCGCGTACCGAAGTGGTTGACCTGGGGGGGCTCGTGGAATTTTCGACCGATACCGTGGCCTACGAACTGACGGACTACCGAGCAGCCTTGGGATTCCGCAAACTCCTGGATGGCGGCTCCCACATCACCAAGCCGAGCGCCATCGCGAACTTCCGCGATGCCAAGAGCCAAACACCGTCGCGCCACTTCGGTGACGTGTTTGCTTTCCGGAGAAGGCTCACCGATATAAAACGTAGCGGAGGTGTCTCCGTGAAACCCATTGAAAAACGTGGTGATATCGATGTTGAGGATGTCCCCGGGCTGGAGTTTTTGCGGGCCGGGAATCCCATGGCACACCACTTCATTGATGGACGTGCAAACGCTTTTGGGAAAGCCGTGGTAGTTGAGGGGTGAGGGAATCGCGCCTCGACGAATCGTATCCTCATGAACGAACGTGTTGATTTGTTCGGTGGTCATGCCAGGGCGGAGCAATTCCCCGACTTTGAGCAGCGTATCGGCTGCCATTTGGCAGCTTGTACGGATGGCCTCGATCTCACGAGGGCTTTTAATATCAATTGCCATGGGATAGGGGGGGAATAGGGGACAATACTTGATTCCGTCAAGCCATCAGTCGGAACGGGGGCCGAGAAGTGCGCCCCGGCTTGCTGCATCTGCGGTTTGCTGGGTGTCGCGAGCCAGATGCCAGTGGGTGACTCTTCCCTCCGGACTATCGAACTCGCGTAGAAAAACGATGACTTGAGCGCCGGAAAGCCGCATCGGATTGGAGCGGATGAGGTTGAACGCGCGATTTTGAGGGCTTACGGTGATGGTCACAGTGTCATACGAGGGAGGTTGGCCAACGATGGGAGGGCCCATCAGGCGCAGGACCATGGTGATCTGGGGGGCTTGTTTACTGCCTTCGACGGTGACGGTCGTGACGCGGGCTCGACTGGCGAGCTGGGCGGTTTGTCCTCGGGTGAAGTAAGTGGGCTGGGTATCGCTGGCCGTCGGATTGAGGCCGACAATGGCAGGATCGATGCTATCGTCGAACAGGGTTTGGAAGTCTCCTTCCCAAAAAGCGACCGAACGTGGGGTATCGGTGGGAAGTTGCTTCGAACAGGCGGTGGTCATCGTTATCGTGGTGAACAGAAGCAATAAGGGTGGTAGCCGTAAGCGGAAGGAGCGTTTTTTCATGGCAGGCCCGAGAAAAGAAAACACTCTGGACGGATACCACTTGGTTTGGACAGGATCGAAAGAAAAGTGACATGGGCTTTCCATCAGGTTTGTGCAATGGGCGTCTAATGGATCGTTGCTTGAGCACTTCCCGGCTGCAGTGCTAGCCTGCCACTGTGGTCAGCAAACCGTTGTGATGGTTGCGTCACGGCCTTGTCATGAGGAGATCACGATGAATCGCATTTCGAAATGGGGACTGTGTGTTGTCCTGGGATTTGGTGTGGTAGCGGGGAGCATGGTCGCGGCTGACGACGCGTTTGCCCAAAAAAAGAAGGGGGGGGCCGCGGCGGCGGTCGCTCCGGCCGCACCGGTGGATCCACCGACAGTGAAAAACCGAGAAGGGATTGAGATACGTCCAGCGGGGTTGCACTGGGGGATGTCGTCCGCGCAGCTCATCCAGTTTTACGAGCGGGTCATCGATCGCGACTATATTCCTCTGTATCGAAAAGCCCAAGCGGGGCCTCAAACGGCTCGTCTCGACGCTGCGGTAGCCAATACGAAAGCGGCGTTTCGTCGCAGCAAAGTCGAATTCGGTAATCTTCCGACCGGTGTGGATTCCACGCCTTTGAAAGGCGAGTACACCTATCAGAATGGCGAATCGATGATGCATCTGAATCGACGAGGTGCTGGCTCGCGGTACTTTTTCTTCATTCAGGATAAGCTTTGGAAAATCTATGATGAGGTTCCGCTTGGGGAGAAACGTCCGTTGGGACCGAGCTATGAGGAAGCGGTCAAACGGCTTGCTACTCGTTATGGGGTGGTTGGGCGGGTAACCCAGCCCGATTACGCGATTGGACGGAACTTCATGGAAGTCGATTGGCAGGATACCCGCACCCATCTTCGGGTCTTGGATCGTTCGGGCCTTCAGATAGTGGGGGTCGTGTATGAAGATCGCACGACGTTGGCCAATCTCGCCTCGTTGCGTTCTAACAAACCGGCGGAGGTGGGAGGTGTGGATCCGGATGTCGAGGCGTTGATTCGCCCGCCTTCGGCGGCACCGGGGCCTGTGGAAGAAAAAGACCCGAAGAAGAAGAAGTAACCTGATTGATCTTATCGACCGAAGACAACTTCGTTGTGGTAGCCTGAGCGCCTTCATGGATGCTGCTCGCCAGCGCTTCATCGACTTATGTCGCGATGTGCTTCGTCCGTTGATCGAGGCGGACGAGGGAAAGCTGTACTATGTGTCGATAACGGACCGGCAAGTGGTCTTGCATTTGGGAGGAGGTTGCTGCGGATGTCCTGGTGCTCCTCTGACGATCCGCACTCTCATCGAACCCGCCATCCATGCCATCGACCCCAAGGTTCAGGTCATCGTTACGGTAGGCGCCAAGCGTCCCGACGAGGCCATCCTCATTGACGCGGCTTTTTCGTCTTAGGTTTGGGATAGCGAACCAGGGGTTGACCAAAGCGCTTTTCCATGACTACCGTTGGCCCTCATTTTTGACGGGCTATTTGCCCCGCTTGTGCTACAAGCCTGCTCCCCCTTTTGGGATGACATAGGACGACAGATGGCTGTTCACATTCGACTCACTCGTCAAGGCACCAAGAAAAAGCCTTTTTACCGCATTATCGTTGCCGATCAGCGTTCGCGCCGCGATGGCCGCTTCATCGAGAAACTCGGTACCTTCAACCCTCTCGATGCTTCTGGCATGCTCCAACTCAATAAGGATCGCTTGGCGTATTGGCTCGGCCAAGGCGCACAGCTATCGCACACGGTGGATCGTCTCATCAAAACCGCGCCTGTGGTCGCGAGTGAAAGCTGACCCTCCACTTATTTCGAGTCCCTGATGGCTCTACGGACCCTAATCGATACCATCGTCCGATCTCTGGTCGAATATCCGGACGAAGTCGAAGTCGCTGAGATCGAAGGTGAGCACAACACCATCATCGAATTGCGGGTTGCACGAGAAGATATCGGCAAAGTCATTGGTCGCGACGGGCGAACGGCGCAGGCAATGCGTACGCTCCTAACAGCGGCTTCCAGCAAGATGGGGCGTCGCGCTCATCTCGACATCATCGACTGACGTACAACTCCCACGGAGGCTTGCGTGCTGAAAGCTGAGCCGAACGATTGGGTTGAGGTAGGGCGCGTGTCTCGTCCTCACGGCATTCGTGGCGAGCTTCGTGTCAAGCTCCACAATCCAGATAGTGAAATCCTGCTGCGCATCGATAAGGTGCGCCTTCACAACGATCAAGGTAGTCGCCTCGTTGACGTGCGTGGAGCACGCCGGGCGGCCGATGGGATCGTGCTGATGGCCCTCGAAGGGATCGGCTCTCGTTCCGAGGCCGAAGCCCATCGCGGCATGGCGATTCTCGTTCCGCGAGATGTCTTGCCCAAAGCGCAAGACAACGAGTTTTATGTACACGACATCCTTGGCGCCAAGGTTGTTGACTCGAGGGGTCACGAACTGGGCAAGGTTGTCGATTATATTTCTTATCCTTCGACGGATGTGCTCGTGGTGCAGGGCGACAAGCGATTCGAAATCCCGCTCATCGATGACTTCGTTCGGAGTATTGATTCTGTCGGACGGATCGTGACGGTCGAGGGGGTGGACGACTTCGAGGCTTGATCGCCATGCGTGTGGATATCGTTACGCTTTTCCCTGAACTGTTCGAACCATTTCTGCGCGTGAGCTTCGTGGGAAAGGCGTGCGCGCAAGGTGTGCTCAGCACACGCTTTTTGTCTCCTCGTGAATTTGGCCTCGGTGTGCATCGCAGTGTGGATGACACTCCCTATGGTGGGGGTTCCGGTATGGTCCTTCGGGTCGATTGCGTGGTGCAGGCCATGGAGGCCCTTGATGCCGATGCGCCATCGGGAGTCCGCGCGCGAAGGATTCTACTATCCCCACAAGGACAGCCGTTGCGTCAGCCCGTGGCACAGCGTCTTGCTCAACTGGAAGCGTTTATGCTTGTCTGTGGTCGTTACGAAGGTTTTGATGAGCGTGTGCGATCGTATGTCGACGAGGAATTGTCTCTTGGCGATTTCGTATTGAGCGGAGGAGAGGTGGCCGCCATGGCCGTCATCGAAGCGGTGATTCGGCTCGTTCCTGGCGTGTTGGGAAATATCGAATCCGTCTCGGAAGAATCCCACAGTCCTGGTAACGCCGGATTGCTGGAGTATCCACAGTACACGAGGCCCGCGGAGTTCAGAGGCCAAGGTGTGGATCCCATATTGATGAGCGGAGATCATGCACGCATAGCAGCCTGGCGAAAAGAGCGTGCGTGGGAGCGGACAAAAAACAAGCGGCCTGATCTTCTTGCTCTCGATGATGCTGCAACGACAAAGAAAGAGCCAACGTGACGATGAGAAGACTCAGTTTGGCTCTCGTGCATCATCCCGTGTTGGATCGTCAAGGGGACGTGATTACCACCGCGATCACGAACATGGACCTGCATGACATGGCGCGCAGTGGGCGGACCTATGGAGCCAGCGATCTGTTCGTGGTTCATCCCGTGGCCGCGCAACGACAGCTCGCCGAACGGATCCAACATCACTGGCTATACGGATCCGGACAGCGTCGCATTCCTGATCGAGCGCCGCCGATGGCCTTGTTGCGAATCGTCTCGAGTTTGGAAGAGGCCTTCGAAGCGATGGGTGGGCGAGACAACCTCGAAGTATGGGTCACGAGTGCTCGTGACGTCGGAGCTTCTTGTTCCACGGGGCAAGCGCGGCAAAGGCTGTGGCAACAGGGCCCGCCTGTGATGCTGCTGTTGGGGACCGGGTGGGGACTGGCAAAAAACTTGATAAATTCCGCTGACTTATGCCTTGAACCGCTCCGTGCCGCGACCGAGACGGGGTTCAATCATTTGAGTGTACGAGCGGCTTGCGCCATCTTGCTCGACCGGTTGATGGGGCAGCGCATGGACGATGCCGATCGGTTGTCGACGACATGAGTGTCTGAGCTTTACTCGTTGGGGGACCCTGGGAACGAAAAGGGGCCAACGATGGGCGGCTCGACGACCAGGGGGGTGTTGGGGCGACCGCGGAGTTCCAGCAAAGCGAGTCGTGTGTCTTGTCGTTGGTTTCGTTGTACGAAGGCGAGCCGGACAGGGTACAAACCGTTTCGTGATGCGGTGGTGATCAGGTTGAGCAAGTCAGAAACGGGGTAGCACAGGCATGCTGTGCCTTGACTGCTTGCGATGAGTCGTCCCATGGCGTGAAGGAATGGAGTCAGTTCACCGTGCCTCGCCGCATCTCGGGATGGTTCGATAGCCCTTCTTCCGCTGTGGGGAGGTGTGTAGGGCGGATTGGCGACGACCATGCCATCGAAGGCAGGTTGATCATCCGACCATAAGGCGACCTCCGCTTGGACCACGTTCGTCACGTGTTCGAGTCTTGCGCGAACGATGTTGTTTCTTGCGAGGTCGGCGAGAAACGGTTGTTGTTCCACGAGTGTGAGTTGGGTTTGGGGGTGGATGAGATGAAGGGCAAGAGCGACGGTCCCCACGCCGGCCCCCAGATCGATGAGCGTTGTTTTGGCTGGGCGGCAGCGTGAGGCAAATGAGGCAAGAAGCAGGCTGTCCTCATTGGCTCGATACCCAAACCCTGGAGCTGGCTGTTCGAGCCACAAAGCACCGTCGAAGAACCCATCGATCGTGGTGGAGCCATCCATCATCGGACCTGTGAGAAGATGCGTGCAAACCGAGCCAATGGTAGTGTGAATGCCATCATGGGGTAGAACGTGACACTAGGTCGAGATGAACGATAGGAGCGAAGAAGTACGCCGGATGGCGCTCCATCTTGGCTTCGATGCCGTGGGAATTGCACGAGCCGACGAGCCGTTGGAGGTGGACTATGCTCGCTACGAAGAATTCATCGATGCGGGCTATCAAGCGACCATGGACTATCTGGCAGCGCATGCTTCCGTGCGTCGAGTGCTTTCGCACCCGGGCATATTACCCGGAGCGCGTAGTGTTGTGTGTGTCCTTCAGCGGTATGCGGTGAGGCTTCCATCGGCGTCGACGGGGATCGTGGGACATATTGCCAAGTATGCGAGGGGCCTCGATTATCACAATCACATGCGCCGTCGATTGCGCAAGCTAGCGGATTTTATACGTAAAATGGAATCTGGGGCAACCTCGCGGCCGCTAGTGGATACGGCACCCGTGTTGGAAAGGGCATGGGCAGCCCGGGCGGGTCTTGGTTTCATTGGAAAAAATGGGCTGTTGATTCGTCCGGGAATGGGTTCGTTCACCGTGTTGGGCGAAGTCGTGACCTCGGTGGTGTTGGAGCCCGATGAACCCATGCCATCGCGTTGTGGTGAGTGTGTGGCTTGTTTGCAAGCGTGTCCCACGGAGGCTTTCGTGGGCCCGTACGTGCTCGATGCTAGAAAGTGCATCAGTTACTTGACGATCGAGCATCGGGGGCCGTGGCAAGGGGAGCCCAAGGTAGCCCCATGGTTGTTCGGGTGTGACGTTTGTCAGGACGTATGTCCGTTCAACCGAGGGGTTGGAGCATGGATTGATGCGGGAGGTCCTTTCGATCCACGACCCCAATGGCATCAATTGTCCCTCGAGCAGTTGGCCTGCGCAGCACAAAGCGAAGGGCAGATATGGATGCAGGCAAGTCCAATGAAGCGTGTTCGTTGGGAGGACTGGCAGCGAAACGTGCGAGGGGCGCTTGGCTACGATCCTCCTTGAGCGATCCTCATCACGATCGGGATGACCTCGATGGCGTTCGGTGCGGTGGGTCGATGCGGTGGGTCGATGCGGTGGGTCGATGCGGTGCTGGGCGCGGGCTTTGATATGCCCGTATGAAGCAATTTTTTATGGTTTGACGAACACGCACAACCGATCGCGACCGGTGTCCGAAGAAAGGATATGCGTTGCGGAAACTGGGTTTTGGTTTCGTTTTTGTTTTTGCTCCATTGCTCGACGATGTCGCAGGGGGTGCGGGCTTATCACTCTGGGCTACACACGCGTGCGATGTCCTATTGGCTCGAGATGCAGGAAGGCGATTGGGCAAGGAGTCCCCATTCGCGAGCGCGATATGCCCTGTATCGTGGGCTAACCCATCTTTCGTTGGGAGATGAGGAATCGGCGCAACGGTGGTTGGCTGAAGCGAAAGACGTTACGGATCGACAGCAGGGTGTATTGGACGATGAAGACATGGGTCGATTGCTGGTAGCGTGGCGTGTGATTGGCCATGAACCGGGCACGTGGGGGCGCGATGTGTTGGAAAGCCGTTGATCGGAAAGGCTCTTGCTTTCTGGGCGGTTCAGTTCCAGGTTGGCCCTCGTGATATGAACGAATTCTCATCGAATCCGTCGACTCGTATTCGCCGGACAGCGCAGTACGGTCCGGTCACCATCGCGCTCAGTGTGGTGTTTGGTGTCGTATTTCTTGTCGAATCGTATGTGGATGGCGGAGGGCTTTGGCAGATTTCCGCGTCTACTTTGGGAAAACTCGGAGGCAATGCACCGGTGTTGACGTTTGGGGAAGGTCAGTGGTGGCGCTTGGTCACTGCGGCTTTGATGCACGGAGGGTTGCTTCACATCGCGTTCAACACGTATGCGAATCTCATCATTGGTTCCGCGATCGAAAAGACTTTGGGTCCTGGTTGGGTGCTTGGTCCCTTCGTGTTTTCGGCGATCACGGGGAGCCTTCTTTCCGCCTATGCGAACCCAGCCAACGTTGTGGCGATTGGAGCATCGGGTGGCATTTTCGGATTGGTCGCAATGGCAGCGGCCATTAGCTATCTAGCACCGCGACTCGTGGGTTTTTCACGAAGCGTGCTCGTGCAGTGGTTGGTGTTCGCCCTGGCGATAGGCGTGGTGGCGGGATTCGACAATTGGGGTCATGTCGGTGGAATCGTGGGAGGAGCGATCTGCGCTTTGGTAGTAGCCTTATTCAAACGGCAGCCTGTATGGGTTCGAAAGGTCGGTTGGGTCGGCGCGGCATTGGGAGCGCTTGTGATGGCAGGCAGTGTAGCCATGGCGGCACAGCATTATTTGGCGTTGTGATGGTTCGGCTTCAGAGGGCAAATCCTAGGGCCAGCGTCAGCATGGGAACCCAAAGCGAGGCTTGTTGAGAAGAAAGGGAGAAGGCGCCGGAGACGTTTTCGGGGATTTGTTTGGGAAGGCCGAGAGCGTCTTGTTCGAGTTCCGCTTTCCCTTGGATTCTCGCCACGCCGCCTCCGAGATTGAAGACGAGGTGATGGGCAATGACCCATTGATATCCGAGGTCGCCGCCAAAGCCTCGAAAGCTCCACCGGGCTTCCGTGATCTCGCCACTTCCGAAAAGAAATCGAGGTCCGATATAGAAGCCATCCGCCCCTTGTCCCTGCGGGAAGAGATGGTAGCCGATGTCGTATTCCGTTCCGGTGACTTTGCGATTCAGTTCACTGATGAAAAACGACAGGCGGCTCATTTCGACAAATAATGCATGACTACCCAAGGGGGCCAGCTCCAGTCTTGCACTCGTTTTTCCAAGGACAGTCAGCGCAGGATTGATGCAGACCGCGATCGTCGTATGGGGTTCGTCTTGGGGCGTGGGTGGCTGATCAGGCGTGGCGCGGGCGATAACCGCAAGCGGATGAGGTTCGGAAGGGAGCGGGCCTTTCCACGGGGCTAACGGACCGTTGGCGTCGAAAGGGGATGCGGGCTGGGATTGTGCCTCCGCAGGGGAGGCCATGAGGATCAATGCCAGCATCGTAGCCGCGTGAGCCCGTCGGTTCATGAGACAGGATTTGAGCGAATCGCATGCCAACAGCCCAGCCGAGCCGTAGGGATGAGAAAGCGAAGCACTTTCAGCATCACGAAGCGCGTGGGATTCGTCGATGGGCTGGCACAGATTGACCCGAATCGCTGGGCTCATGCGCCACGTTGGTAGAAAAGAAGCGAACTATTCTTCGGCTTCATCCGCTTTCATCACGATGACTTCACGCCCTTTGTAGTGGCCGCAATTGGGGCATACGCGGTGGGAAAGGGTTGGTTCGTTACAATTGGGGCACGCAATAACGTTGGGAGCGACGATCTTCTCGTTCGCTGCCCTGCGCATATCGCGTTTCGAAGCGCTGGTACGTCGCTTGGGGACTGCCACGGCGAACTCCTTAGGCTTTGCTCTTGATTTTAAGCTCCAACAAAGGAGCCAATCTGGGATCTATCGGTGGTCCCTCGGTTGCCGACTGCGCGGAATCGGAGGGAAGCGCACCGATACCCGGACATGCCTCGGAACACAAGGGGAAGATGGGCAATTCGAGCAGAATCGCTTCACGAATGAATCCGTCGAGAACGATTTCGTCTCCAGTGTAAGTGTCGAGTTCCGCGTCGTTGGGGCCAATGGCATCGCCATCGTCATCGTCTTCCATGGCGCCAGCATGGCGTCGCTGATTTGAAAAAGCCTTGGAAGTCGCGGGCTTAGGCTTTTGTGGCTTGCCGGGGACGAGCAGCAGGGACAATTCTGCCTCAATCGGAATGGTGGCCGGTTGAAGACAACGAGCGCAGGCAAGCGATACGGTGGCTTGCACATGGCCCCGGACGAGAACATTACGACCGGTGAGGGTGAGCGACGCCTCGAGCAAGCCCTCTGGTGACGGCGGAACGGTCACGTCGGTGTCGTCGAGGATCTCTTGGAGCCAAGGGCAGGGCAGCGGCTCTTGGACGTCATGCACTCCACTTTCGAGGTCCTTGATGGAAAAAACAAACCGATGTGCCATGAGGGGCTGCAAAGCATAGCGGCAGGAAGGTGAGTCGGCAATCGCGGAAACGTCTCATCATTGGCTCGTGTCTCCGGCTCGTGTCTCCGCTACACTATCGCTCGTGCAAAAGAAGGCCCTAAGCATCATTGTTCTAGCCTTGTGCGTGGTGTTCACCCTTGCGACGGTGGTCAACGTATTTGGTGACAATCAGGATGTGATCGAAAAGGCTGAGAAAGCGGTTTGCTGGAATGTGTCTCAGTGCAAGTACGCAAAAACCTCGATGATACGCACACCGATCGGCCAGACCTTCACGTTCGAAGCGTCGGGCAAGTCCACGGAAGTCGTTTGCCGTCGTGCTTTTATCATCCTCGGTGAATACTCTTGCGAAGTGGAAAAGTAGAGGCGCGTTGTCGTCATCGACAGCGTCCTTGGTTTGCCCTGAGCCATCGGCTGGCCGAGGTGTTCGGGGCTTGCGGTTCCATGGGAAGGCTCTGATTGTACGATGGTGAGGATTGTGTGACGGTTTTGGCTGAATCAAAGCCCATGCGGTCGACTTCGGTTGGCGTATGGCGAGGATGGTTTGCGAAGGACAGCACCAAGCGGCGTTTGCTGCTGGGGGTGATGATATATGTTCTTTGCACGGCGGCGTTTTTTGCCACGACGGCACGGGAGCGGATTTTCGAGCATACGCCTTACAACCACTATGCGTTGCTTGCGGATTCGTGGTTGCACGGTCAATTGGACATGCGTGGACCGCCGCCGCCTTATGCGGGAGGCAACGATTTCGCACAAAAGGATGGCAAGTGGTACGTGTCGTTTCCTCCATTTCCCGCCGTATGGTTGTTGCCGTGGGTCAAACTTGGTGGCGTGGTGGAAAACGTTCGTGATGGTCAAGCTTTCCTGTGGCTTGCGGGAGTGGGTCCCGCGGGTCTTTGGCTAGTCCTCGAACGATTACGCCAGCGGAAGCTCAGCGAGCGGCGGGAGGGAACGAATTTCGTACTTGCGCTGCTGTTCGCGTTAGGAACGGTCTATTGGTTCACGGCAGTGCAGGGAACGGTATGGTTTGCGGCCCATGTGGTAGCGGTTGCGGTAGGCGCGTTTTATTTGCTTTCGGCGCTCGAGGCGCGGCACCCGCTTTGGGCTGGACTGCTGTTGGGGTGCGCCTTTCTCACGCGTCCTCCCATGCTGCTGATGGGACTATTTTTCGCCGCGGAAGCGTTTCGAATGAGCATGGGTCACAACGAGGGAAAGACGCGGGGGGGCAAGCTAGCGCTGATCCATCAAACCCTGCGATCGCTTGCTTGGAAGTCGTTTTTGAAACGGTGCGCCCTTTTCGCGCTACCGCTTGTGGCCGTATTGGCTTTGTCGCTTTGGCATAATCATGCGCGCTTCGGAAGCCCTCTGGAGTTTGGTCATGAGTATCTGACGATCGCATGGCGCAGCCGAATCGAAAAATGGGGCTTGTTTTCCTATCACTATCTGCCGCGCAATCTGAGTGTGCTGCTCGCCAGTCTTCCCTATCTCAACCAAGTACCATCGGGAGTACAAATCAACGTGCATGGTCTCGCCTTGTGGTTCACCACGCCGATGTATCTATGGTTGCTCTGGCCGAAAAAAAATACCTGGCTCGTGATTGTCCTTTCTCTTTGCGCCGCGGGAATAGCCTTCATGGATCTGCTGTATCAAAACACCGGATGGATGCAGTTTGGCTATCGTTTTTCGAATGATTACGCGCTGTTGCTCTTCGTACTCCTAGCCCTTGGAGACCGTCGTTTCGGCACCCTGTTTTGGTCCGCCGCCGCGTTTTCCGTAGCCGTCAACGCCTTCGGCGCGATGACCTTCGATCGTGGGCCCTACAAAAAATTCTATCATATCGACGGGTCCCAAAAGACGTTGTTCCAGCCGGATTGATGGTCATCCATCCGTGGGATTTTGGGGTAAGCCGCATCGGAACAGACAGAGGATTGGTTACGCCGCGTTGGTTCGTCGAGACCGACGTCCCGATGCCTGTCGTAGCTGTTCGAACGTGGTGAGCGACGGTTCGGGGTCTTCGATGGTCTCATCATCGACGTGTGGTGAGGAGACGATTTGTGGTGGTGGGAGGCAGGCGCTTGTGTTCCAGCGATCCGCGAGTTTTTCTCCAATCATGTCCAACAACGCTCGTGTGGTTTCCCGATGGAGGGCGGAAACCACGACCGCGTTATCCATGGTGTTCGCAAGTCGATGTCCTTCTCCTGGGTCAAGCAGATCCGCTTTGTTGAACACCATGATGCGGGGGATCTGTTCGCAACCAATATCGGCGAGCATCTTTTCCGTGGTGCGCACATGCTGATCCCGATCTTGATCGGAAGCATCAATGACTTGCAAAATGAGATCCGCGTCGGCGGCTTCTTCGAATGTCGCGCGAAACGCCGCAAATAGATCCTCCGGCATATCGCGGATCAAGCCTACCGTATCGGTGAGCACCACTTCCCGGTCTTCGGGGAAACGAAGACGACGAGACCTTGGATCGAGAGTGGCGAACAGCTTGTCCTCCGCAAGCTCCTGCGCGTGTGTCAGCGTATTGAGCAAGGTGCTTTTTCCCGCATTGGTGTAGCCAACGATGGCAAGGATGGGCACGTCGAGACGGTTTCGCTTACGTCGTCTTTGCCTTCGTTGACGTTCGAGGTTTTTGAGTTCTTGCTCCAATCGAGTGACACGCTCGCGAGCACGGCGACGTCCGATCTCGAGTTTGGTTTCTCCAGGGCCTCGTCGTCCGCCGATGCCCCCAGTGAGACGAGAAAGGGAATCGTCTTTTTGACTTAGACGAGGCAACGCATATTTGAGTTGGGCCAATTCCACTTGCAGTTTGCCGTCGCGACTTTGTGCTCGTTGCGCAAAAATATCGAGGATGAGTTGTGTTCGGTCGATGACACGCAAATCCGTATGCCGAGCGATATTCGATGCTTGTGTGGGGGTGAGATTGTTGTCGAAGATGACCAGATCCACATTGGTTCCGATGGCGCGCACGATGAGTTCTTCGAGTTTCCCTTTCCCCATGACGAACTTGGGGTCGATACGGTCGCGCAGTTGGCTCAACGTGTCGACGATCTCGACGCCTGCTGTTCGCGCAAGTTCACGCAGCTCTCGCAACGAGACCTCCATCCGCTGAAAACCGTCGCGATCCGCTTTACTTCCCACTTGCACAAGGATGGCTCGTTCGGTTTGCGCCACCAGGGCATGGGAGTTGGTGTGACGCGCAAACTCGCGTTCGAGATTCGAAATGAGGTTACCGAAGTCATCGCGCAAACGTGAGGGATGATCCGGTCCGATGATGAGGTAGGGAGGGCCGTGAGATTGATTCGGGATGGCATGCGCGTAGGAGACGGCTCGCGGTTCACCTGCGGGGTTCAGTTGCAGAGCGACGACCATGTCGAGGCGTAATCGCACCAGATCGACGAGATCATCGTGGCTCAACGGTTCCCCATGCAAGTGGGTGTGTACGAGTCGAAGACCCCGAAAACGTCCACTAGTGGCCCGAAGCCGTCCGAAATCGGGCAGCACCAGGCGATTGGAGTCACCCACGATGACGTAGTCGACTTGCCCGGAGCGATGAACGAGAGCGCCTACTTGCCGGGAGGCTTCGTGAGAAGCTTCGCATAAGGAACGCACCATCTCCGGGGTCGCGATCGTATCGAGAGGGACTCGTCGTCGGTAGATTCGTTCGAGTTTCTGGGTTGCAAGGGGAGAAAGACCTGAAGTGTTGCCAAAAAGCTGCGTCATGCTGAGATGCCAATACGTATATGCCTCGCCGGGTTGTGAATCACAGAAAGGAGGGAGTTGCGTTCGGACCCTCCCGGATGCAGGAATCTTCGCATGCGATTGCCGATTGTGCCATGAGCAAATTGCGCAAGCCGGGGGCAAACGCTACCGTTGACAAGCTGCGGTGTTTGAGCCGCGCAGGAAGGAGCTATCGATGGCCCGAGTGGGGCAACTGGATTTCCAGGGCTGGCTGGTGGACCGCCAAGCTTCGGCATCGACAGGGGAAGACGGTGGCGAACACGCCTATGCCTACATTTCTGACCGACAAACCCGGGCCGCGTTTCAACGCCTCGTGCCCGTGCAACTCGCGGTGGAAGCCGTCGTTCGTATGTTCAAAGCCTTCGGAAAAAATGAGCTGCTGGGGACCTCCGTCAGGGTGGGCCCCCGGCAGTTTCCACGAGTTCATGGAATTGCCCAGTCTTGCGCGCGTTCGCTGGGGATTGCCACGCCGACGGTCTATATCGCCAACAATCCCACTCTCAACGCGGGGACGTTTGGGACCAACGACGATTCGTTCATTCTCGTACATTCAGCGCTTGTGGATCATATGAGCGACGAGGAATTGACGAGTGTGTTGGGTCATGAGTGCGGTCATATCCACAACAGTCACGTGGTGTACCTGACCGCGTTGCATTTCTTGACCCGGATGGCGGGTCGATTTGTGCGAGGCATTGTATTTCCCGCCTTCTTGGCCCTCAAAGCGTGGTCCCGACGTGCGGAGATTACTTGTGATCGCGCTTCGTTGTTATGTGTGCACAAGCCGGAAGTATCGACTCGTGCCCTGACCAAACTCGCCCTTGGGTCGCAAAAACTCTACGAAGAACTCAATCTCGACGCGTTCTTGGAACAGGGCGAGGAGAGCCGTCAGGGACCAGGCCGATACAACGAGGCGTTTGCATCCCACCCCTGGGTTCCCAAAAGAGTGCTTGCGCTTCGGGTTTTCGAACAGAGCCGCTTGTATCGTCGCCGAGCCGGATTGGGAGACGATGGGCTTTCGATGACCGAGGTCGATGAGCGGGTTCATGAAATTGTGAAGGTGATGTGATGCTCGATGCTTTCCTGGAAAAACGAAATGTCGTGCTCGAAGTCCTGAATCGGCTCCTGACCATGGCCGATGAGCTTGGATCGTCGTCGAGTCGCGATCGAATTCACAAACACATCATTGAAAAACTGGAGAAGAACATATTTCACTTGGTCATCGTGGGTGAGTTCAACCACGGCAAGACGACGTTTGTGAACGCTCTTCTTGGCAAGCAGGTGTTTGCCGTGGGGGTAACGCCGACGACAGCGGTCATTCATGAAATTGGATATGGCAAAGAGCCTTGGGCCCAAGTGACGTACGAAAGCGGTATGCGTCAGGAACTTCGGTTCGATGAGGTGAAGTACTTTGCCATTGGCCATCCGGCGCCGGTTCCGGACCCGGGGCCCGTACGGTTGCTCGAGATTCGCTATCCCGCGGAGATTCTCCGAAATCATGTGGCCTTGGTGGACACTCCGGGGGTCAACGATCTGTCGTTGGCTCGCGCCGAAATCACGTACGATTACATTCCTCGATCGGATGCGGTGCTGTTTTTGCTCGACGCCGGTCAACTCATCAAGGAAAGCGAACGCGTTTTTTTGCAAGACAAATTGCTTGGTCAGTCACGAGACAAGATCGTGTTCGTGGTGACCAAGAAAGACATCCTGGATTCGCAAGACCTCGAGCAGGCCATGGGGTACGTGAATGTGCAGCTTGGTAAGCTAATCCCCAATCCGCGCGTGCATTTTGTCAGCGCGGAAAAAGCTCTTGAGGGAGCACGAGAAGAATCGGGAATGGATGAGCTGTTACGTTTTCTCACCACGTTTCTATCCGAGGAACGTGGTCGTATCATGCTCGACAATGCGTTGGGGGATGGAATTAAAGCATGCGGACTGCTTTCCAAGGGAATCGATGCCAAAAAACGCGCGCTGGAAATGAATGTGGAGGAAATCGATCGTCGGTTGGCGGCCATTCAGGAAGACCTGGCAGGGCAGGCAAAAACAATCGAACAGCGGCGAGCGATGATTCGAGAAGAGGTGGCAGCGATCAAAGCGTGGACGAGACGAGACCTGGAGGGATTCGTACGAGACGTTTGCGATCAGATCCCAGCGATAGTGGACAACGCGCGAATGGATGAATTGAAAGCGCATCTAGGTTCGTTTTTGGAAAAGACGTTGAGGCAGTGGGCCCGTCGACAAACGGAAGAGATCGCCGAAGCCTTGGAAAAGCTTGCGGAAAAAACGATCGCGCTCGTACGGGAAGATGCGCGAGACGCGGCAAAACGAATTGCATCGAAAATGGGGGCGGACATGCATTCGCCCACCATTGAGGTCAATACGTTTGCCTATGACGTGGGTGTGGCTGCTCTCGCTGGCGTGGGGGTCGCCTTCATGTTTTCGAATTGGATGTTAGGTGGGGTGCTGTTGCTTGCGGCTCCTGCCCTCGCATTGTTCATGCGCGGGTATGTGGAAACGGAAACACGAAACAAGGCGAAGCAGTTGGCGCCGCAAGCCGTGCGAGAGGCAGCGGCCAAAGTAGGGCCCAAGTTGGAAGAGATGATCGATGCGTTCGCAAGCAATCTCGATGCTTGGGTCATCAACGCGGGGGAAGAGGTCCATCGGGAAGTGCTCGACGTTCTTACCGCGGCTCGACGGGAGCGAGAGCGGGGTGAAGCCGCACGCGCGCTAGCAGCTTCCGATTGCCAAAAACACGAAGGACAACTTCAACAATTGCGGCAACACCTCGAATCGCTCCGCGCTGGGCTGCGAGGGGATGCGCAAGAATCAGGACCGTCGCAGTAAACAAACTTGGATTTGCCGACAATGACACGATTTTTGCGCGGCGCGAGCGAATCTTGTCACTTTCCTACCGCATGGCTTGACCCCAACATGCCGTTTTCGATAGCGTAAGACTGCTCCGGAGAGGACGCTTCGAGCCGTTCGAACCGGGGGGCAGTCGTTCGCGAAGACGTCGCGAGCCAGCAAGTGGAGGTTTCACATGACTGTTGGCAAGGTGAAGTGGTTCAACGACGCGAAAGGGTGGGGGTTCATCAAGCAAGAGACTGGCCCTGACGTATTCGTGCATTATTCGCAGATTACCGGCGATGGGCACAGGAGTTTGGCAGAAAACGAGATGGTGGAATTCGAAATCCAAGAGGGACCCAAGGGGCTTCTCGCCGTCAACGTGACACGCTCGGCACAAGCCCACTGAACCTCGCGATTCACGCACCTGTCTTCTTATCGGTCGTCCAAGTTCTACGCGACAACCTCATGAGAAGAAGTTCCCCTCGCCGCTGTTCGCGCCAAGGGGTTCGTCCGTTTTCTATCTAGCCTTCGCATGGAGCATCGTGGGTGTTTTTGCATGATGCCTGCAGCCTTGGACACAGAGGCGATGTCATCTGTTTTGTACTGTCGTTTCAGGTGTAACTAATTGAATTTGCAGTAATATTTATTGGACGGACACGGGGTCATCCGTAGCTCGCGGGATGGGAAACGTTCGCATACACCTGCGGGCGTCGCCGAATTCGTAGCGAGGATAGCGGGACGTACGAGCTGGTTTGCTTGGCAGCCTCGACGCACAAGGCACGCCAGACAGGTACCATCGCCATGACTTGCGGGAAACCATGCACGCTACCGCCCGCGTTGTTCATGGTCTGGCTCTTCGGTCACCACAATCAGACGGGTACGACGAAGACGCTGCTGGGTGACCGAGTTGTGATGTCGTCGTCGGCGCGCCGCGTGAAGATAGAAGTCGTCCGCATTACGTATGGTTGACAGCCGGATCTTGGAGATGGCGCGGTCCAGGTCTTGCGGGTGAGGGCCTGATCGTTGTGCAAGTCCCGTAGAACCGGACGCAAGGGAGCGTCACGATGGGCATGTCGAAAGCCAAGGTTCGGATGCGAAGCAGGCTTCATGAGGAAGACGCGGCTGCGTAGGTGGAGATGGGGAGACGAGAAGAGCAAAGACGCGGGTGTGGTGATTGGCGAACCCGCGTCACTCAAGTTGCATCACGGCGCATTGCATTCGGTCGGGCATTTGGTCGCGAGGCAGTCATCGAGGACACCAATCGCCGCCGCTGCCGCGGGATATTGGGTACCGCAGGAATCCATGCAGGCCGGGGTCGTACAATTCCCGGCGCAATCCAGATAGGCGGTGATTCCGTCAGCGTCAGAAGCGTCGATGCATTCCTGTTCGCACTTGGCCTTCATGCAGTCGTTGCAGGCGGCCATGCTCGGGTCGGTGAAGCCGATGGTGCATTGGCCGGTGGTTTTGCAGGCTGCGTCGCAATGCTGCTCCCAGCAAGTGCTGACGGCCGTCAGCAACAGGTCTTGGTTACAGTTCGTTCCCCCCGTGCCGGTGATGCAAGCAAGGCAGTTTTGGTTGGCTTCGCAGGCTTTGATCTGGCTGCAGCAGTTATCGCCCAAGCAGGTGGCGCACGATTGATTGCTCATCTGGAGTCCGCTGTCACAAATTTGATAAGCAGGACCAAAACCGGGGCATTGAACTGCGCACTTGTCGCCAAGGCAATCGAAGTAGTTCTCGAGAGCCGCGCCCTCCGCAGGGTAGGTCTGATCACAAGTTTTCATGCAAGTGTTGTCATTGCAGCCAATGACGCAGTTGAGGTGATCCTCAGCGTTTGGCAATTCAGAGTACGTCTCGCAAACGTCGTTGCAGTTTGCCGTGGCACAACCTCCACATGTCGGATCTGTCATCGAGATGATGCATCCGCCAGCACCACATTCATTCGCGCATTGGGAACTAATGCAAGAAACGAACGTGTCGAACTTGGCGGCCAGGTCTGGGAATTGCTTATCGCAGTCGTTCTGGCACTGCGTGTCTCCTTGAGCACAACTTCCCAGGCAGCCCTGATAGGCATTGAAATCCGGGTCAGACTGCACGTCCACGCATTGGTTTTCACACTTGTCTTGGAAGCACGAGTTGCACGAGGCAGGGACACCAGGGAAACTAAGTTCGCAATCGGCGCTGGAGCCACCGCCTGTTCCACCGGTAGCGCCTCCCGAACCACCGGTAGCGCCTCCCGTTCCACCGGTAGCGCCTCCCGTTCCACCCGTTTCTTCACCGCCCGTTCCACCGGTAGCGCCTCCCGTTCCACCCGTTTCTTCACCGCCCGTTCCACCGGTTTCAACTCCTCCTGAACCACCGGTTTGTCCACCGCCCGTTCCACCGGTTTCAACTCCTCCCGATCCACCGGTTTGTCCACCGCCCGTTCCACCGGTTGCCATCCCTCCGGAGCCTCCTGTATTCGTTCCCCCGGTGCCTCCAGTTCCGGGGGAGTATCCACGGTTATCGTCGTCGCTTCCACAAGCGACAACGCCGAACATCAAGCCGACAATCGCAATCCAGGAATGTGTACTTACTCGCATTTCGTTCCTCCCAGCAAAGCCAATAAGCATCGGCAGGGGTTGGGATGATAGCTCTTTCTTACGCCAAATGATCAAAAAAATTGGGCGAAAATAGGTTCAGCCGCCAAGTTCGAACACGACCACGAACCGATTCACGCAATGCTTCTCAAGTACTTACGTCAGTAACAAACAGAATTCGGTTTCAGCGGTCGGTGATGCTGGGCCAAATGATGCGAGTGCCGTTGTCGTATGTCATCGCCTCAGGCGCGCAACGCGATCCAATTGCCCGCGGAGCAAACGGAACCTCTGTGGTTCTCCAATCGGATTTGTGTGTCCGTTTTCGATGCGTAGGAGAACATCGAAGGATCGATTTTCGATCAAGCTCATCTGTCGTCATCACGGCAACGACGATGAATGGGTACTAGGAACTTGGTGGATGCGGTGATCGTGTATGGTCAGCCACCGTTTTCGATCATGGCAAAGCGCGGATGGCGCTGCCCGCGATCGCACAGGATCACTATCGCAATTCTTCTGTGCGAAAAGAGCCATCCTTCCTTCGCGTGATGGATAGTGTTCCCATTCGATTGCCGAGGTCGTCGAATTCGTACACATGATAGCTCGCTGCACGCGATGGCTTGTTTGATGTGCTCGACGCGCTCGACACGCCAAACACGTCCCATCTGCCATGACCCACGTGGATAGAATGGCACATCGTGCGATGACGATGCCCGTGCAGCAGCAGTCCCGAACGCGGTGGAAGGAGCGCTTGCAGCGCTGCGCTATCCCGCAGTCCATGCATCATTTCCCGGGCCCATGGACGATCCCAAAGAACAGAATGATGAACGAGGATGATCGGTGTTCGCTGACGAACCTCGGAAGAGTGAAGCAATGCACGCAACCGCTCGCGTTGATCATGGCCGATCTCTCCCGCCGCCACAAAAACGGGTCGAGGTACGGCTGAATCGAGGCCAATGATCGCCACCGGTCCACGCAAGCGCACGAAAGGAAACGCGCTAGCAGAAGGGATGTCGCTGGCGATATACGGCTGCAACACGCTTTCGAAAACATGGTGTCGTGCAGCTTGCTCGGTATAACGATCGTGATTGCCAGGAATGATGGATACGCAATCGGACGGCATTGCGAGATCTTCACGAAGCCAGCGGGCCACGCATGCGAATTCCGATTCGAGCGACAGATTGGTCATGTCACCGGTGATCACGACATGATCCACGCGGCTTTCACGGATATGGTGAGCGATCTGTTGGGCGACCGTGTTGTGGTGATGTCGTCGACGCGCCGCGAGAAGGTTCAAGGTACCCGTGATTCGTTTGGCTGAAAGCAGGGCTTTGCAGGCAGTTTTGTCTAGGTCGAGCAGGTGAGGGTCTGAGAGATGCGCAATTTTCATGGGGCCGGGTGAGAAGGAGCGGCTCTACGGGCACAGCGAAAGCCAAGGTAGGGTGCGCGAAAAGATGCTTGATGATACATCCGGGCGGCTCCTCGAAGCCATGGCATTCCATGCGTGTAGCTTCCCCCACGAACGACTCGGACTGTGCCATGGGCGGGTCCCGTCGGATCGACGACGGGCTTGTTGGTGTAGCCGTCTTCATACACGTCGGAGACCCATTCGGCGACATTCCCCGCGAGGTCGTCGACTTGTTCGGTAGTTCTTCCCTGGGGAAAGGATCCGACGGGCGCCAGTTCGGCGAAGCCGTCGGAAGCGTCGGTGTTGTCCGCTGCCCAGGTGCCATGGTTGGCCCTTCGTGTCGCGATATGTTGGCCCCAAGGAAAGCGCCTGGCTGATAGACCACGGGCCGCACGTTCCCATTGCGCTTCGGTGGGGAGTTGCTTACCCACGAAGTGGCAGAAAGTCCGAGCGTCTTCCCATGAAACCAACGATACGGGCAGAGAAAGCGCATCGAATCTTTGGGCGCCACGAGAATAGGGAGGAGGTGAGCAGACTCCAGCGTCCACACAACGTTGGTAGGCTTGCACCGTGACTTCTGTGCGGTCGAGCCAGAAGGGAGAAAGAACGACGCGATGAGCAGCCAATTCGTTTTCGAACATCTCTGCCCGACACTCGTTTCCCAAAGGCTCTCGTTGGCATATTTGTAGGGCCAATTGGACCTCTTGCCGTGAGGAACCCATGGTGAAAACGCTTCGAGGAAAAAGGATCAGCTCGGGGCCAGGCACCCTCAAGGTCAGCGGATGGCCCGAAAGCGTGCGGGCGCTTGCCCCGGGAGAAATAAGTACGGTGTCGATCGGATCTGACTGTGCTCGTGCGATGGGATAGGGAGTCCTAGCTACGAGGTGAATCGCGATTCCACAGACGATAACGGGAAGGAGAGGAGAGGAAAGACGCGGGTATGGTGATTTCCGAACCCGCGTCATTCAAGTTGCATCACGGCGTGGTGGTGCATTCGGTTTTGCACTTGGCTTCGAGGCAGGAATCGAGGGCATCAATGGCCGCCGCTGCCGCGGGATATTGGGTACCGCAGTTATCCAAGCAGGCCTGGTCCGTACAACCTTGAGCGCATTTTAGATAGGCGTTGAGTCCGTCAGCGTCAGAAGCGTCGATGCATTCCTTTTCGCACTTGGCCTTCATGCAGTCGTTGCAGGCGGCCATGCTCGGGTCGGTGAAGCCGATGGTGCATTTGCCGGTGGTTTTGCAGGCCGATTCGCAATGCTGTCCCCAGCAGGTTTCGAGGGCAGCCATCTTCGGGTCCTTCTCGCAGTTCGTTCCACCGGTGCCGGTGATGCAAGCAAGGCAGTTTTGGTCAGCTTCGCATGCTTTGACCTCATTGCAGCAGCTATCGCCCAGGCACGTGGCGCACGACTCATTGCCCATCGCGAGTCCGCTGTCGCAAATCGGGTAAGAAGGACCGAATCCAGGGCATTCATCGTCGCACTTGTCTCCAAGGCAAGCGAAGTACGCATCGAGCGCTTTGCCTTCCTCGGGGTAGGTCTGATCACAACCCTTCGTGCAATCATTGTCATTGCAGCCAATGACGCAGTTGAGGTGATCCACAGCGTTTGGCAATTCAGAGTACGTCTCGCAAACGTCGTTGCAGTTTGCCGTGGCACAACCTCCACATGTCGGATCTGTCACCGAGATGATGCATCCGCCAGCACCACATTCATTCGCGCATTGGGAACTAATGCAAGAAACGAACGTGTCGAACTTGGCGGCCAGGTCTGGGAATTGCTTATCGCAGTCGTTCTGGCACTGCGTGTCTCCTTGAGCACAACTTCCCAGGCAGCCCTGATAGGCATTGAAATCCGGGTCAGACTGCACGTCCACGCATTGGTTTTCACACTTGTCTTGGAAGCACGAGTTGCACGCGGCAGGGGCGCCAGGGAAACTAAGTCCGCAAGCGCTGCTGGAGCCACCACCGGTTCCGCCAGTGTTGCCGCCACCAGTGTTGCTGCCACCAGTGTTGCTGCCACCAGTGTTGCTGCCACCAGTGTTGCTGCCACCAGTGTTGCCGCCGCCGGTGTTGCTGCCGCCGCCGGAGCCACCAACAAGGACGCCACCACCGGAGCCGCCACTTCCTCCCTCGCCAGGATTTGTATTGGATTTTTTGTTGTCGTCCGATGAGGAGCAAGCAAAGACGGGAGCGATAAAGCTAGCGACGATGAGCCAATGAGAAATCTTCATGAGAGGGCCTCCTAAGGTACACCTGCCCGCGATCGAGCTTCGTTTGGCGTATCGTGTGAAAGGCCCTCTGTCAAGCGCGCGCGGCAAAAGAATTGTTCTTATGGGGAAAAACTGTGAATCAGGATCGCTCCAAGGGGGCACCCGCGTTTTTTTCCGCGCCCGATGGCGCGACAGTCGATGGGTTGTTCGGCACGGGGGAATCGGGCCACAGGAGGGAAGAACTACACTATTTGCAGGCCAATAGACACGTCAGTATGCTGGAACAATTGCTGTCGCCGAGGCATTGAACAACTTCGGCCTGACAGGTGCTCTCGCCTTTCGCCAGCGCGCAGCTCGCGCAGTCGGCTGGAGGCTCATAATCAATGGGATCCGCACAGAAAGAAGTTTCACAGACGTCGTCACAGACCCCTTTTTCGCAAACACACGGAGCCATCAGATCGACCAAAGCTTTCCATTCAGCCGGGTGATCAGAAATGCATTTCAATACGCAGGGGTTGATCTCGCCTCCACCACCGCCCTGGCCGGCGCTACCCGCTGCACCCGCACCACCACCGGTTCCGCCCGTCTCTCCACCACCAGTACCGCCCGTCTCTCCACCACCGGTTCCGCCCGTCACTCCACCACCGCTTCCGCCCGTCACTCCACCACCGCTTCCGCCCGTCTCTTCACCACCCGTCCCTCCAGTTTGTTCACCAGCAGTTCCGCCCGTCACTCCTCCACCCGTCCCTCCAGTCGCTCCGCCCGAACCCGCGGAGTTCTTGCCATTATCGTCCTCGTCGTCACCACAAGCAATCAGAGAAGCTCCGGCTACCAAAGTCACGATCGCTAACCAACGCATTGTTTTCATCGTTATATCCCTCCAAGACGAGTGGCATTCGCCACGAAAGACTGGATATTGGAGTATGACCCAGCCGAGATATGAGTCAAGGTACGAGGAAAATGGGCATCAGGGCAAGAATGGGTTTGAAAAAAACAAAATACCCATAAATTACAAATGCTTATCTTCGATAAGCGGAAGCAGGGGAATCCAACGGTGGGTAGAAGTCATGCTTTTCTGACTCCTTTTCCTCTCACCTGATCCATGCCGTGCAGCGAGGGGCTGCCCGTGCTTCGAAATAGACGCGTAAGTGCCCCGTCAACCGCCGTCTCGCTCTTTTGGGAATTTCGCCCACGGCACGCCCGTTCTTGAAGACTACGCGACTGCACCGCCGTCAACCGCCGTCTCGCTCTTTTGGGGATTTCGCCGCCTCTTGATTCGCATCCGAAATGGGCCCGGAATCGTCGATGGACTTGCTTGCATCCCTGTCTGCATGCCCATCGGAGCCGGCGTCGCGATAGGCAATGGTGGGTACCCACGAGGGGTCCGTATCCACGGGACGAGGTTTGGTTCGGGCACGAGAGGTTGTATCGGTGGAGGCAAGGGCGGGGGCAGTCGACGATGAGCCGGAGGCTCTTGCGGCCACGATATCGAAAGGGGTTGGGCTTGGAGGGCGCATCAGGGAATAGAGAAGAACCGCGATGAGGGCGCCGACGGCCGCTCCACCAAGTCCGACGCTTGCCGAAAGACCTATGGCGCGAGTGGGTGCAAGCGTTTCGGGAACCTTGTGACTGTCGAGCATGGTGCCGATTTCGAGGGCCGCTGCCAACGCTTCCCCGAATGCGGCACACGTGGCGAAACGCCGCAGCGGGTCCTTGCTGAGGGCACGTCCGAGCACTTGGTCGACTCGCGGATCAAGCCCCAATGATTGGGCGATCGGCTTGGGTTCTTCCGTTCCGATGCGAGCCGCGACCGTGACCGCATCATCTCCCGGAAATGCTCGAAGCCCGGAGATCGCCTCGTATAACGTTGCCGCAAGCGAGAATTGATCACTCAACGGGCTGAAGTTGCTTCCGCTGATCGTTTCTGGAGCGCTGTAGGCAGGCGTGCCCAACAATCCTCCCGTGCGCGTCAACGTGGAATCCGGAACTCGGGCAATCCCGAAGTCCGCGACTTTCGCCCCATAAGGGGCAAGCATGATGTTTTCCGGTTTGATATCACGATGCAACACGCCCGCGTCGTGAGCGAGAGACAAGGCAGATCCTATTTCACGAGCCACTCGCGCCATTTCCAGAGCCGGCGAAGGACCTTTCGAGACACGATCTTTCAAGGTCTCTCCCGACACGAATTCGAAAACGAGACAAAGCCCAAGGCTCGGGTCCTCGATCATATCATGCAGCGTGACGATGTTCGGATGCACGACTCGTGCGGCTGCCCGCGCTTCGTTGCGCATCCGTCGCAGCAATCCGTCGCGCATCTCCGCGCTGATATCGAGGTCCGTACGCAAAATCTTGATGGCTACGGCTCGATCGAGAACCGGATCGTGCGCGAGCAAAACGCGTCCCATGGCACCCTGGCCGAGGACCTTTTCGATCTGATAGCGTCCAACCTCTACAGGTAGGCTTTCCGAATCACCCATGAGCATAAAAGTCGATAGCGAACCCTTAAAGGACACCACCGAGCGCGATCAAGCATGGCGGAACCAAGTCCGTCAACCAAGCCCTTTCCTTCCTTTCGCGGTCTTTTTGCTCGGCCAGCCCAAAAACTCGCGGTTCAATGAATTCGTTATTCATGACGATGGTGGCACGATTTTTTGAATCATGCCGCCGCCACGATGCCCCGACGCGTTCTCAAAGGAGGAAGATTCATGGGGGATAGTGCCGTGCCGATCGCAAAACCAAGCAAGGTCAAACGCATGCGAAGGGCATCGACATAACCTTCTCGATGCAATGCGGATACGGTTTGACGCACATCCGCTCGACGTACGCCGAGTTCTTGCACCAAGGTGTCCAGGTTGGCCCCTCGACCCTCTTGTTGGTGTCGAGCAAGCGTGCGCAGGATGTAGGGAGCCAGTTTTTGAGGAGTCATGGGAGCAGCCTTAAAGTCTCTCTGAACATTTGTACAGTTTTTGACAAAAGATTGATCGGGGCCCCTGCCAAGGGCGGCGGTGTTTTCATGAAACCCCTTATGGCCCAAGCCCCAACACGGTGCAGGGATGCCGTGAGGGGCACCTTGGGGAACCAACGATTCGAGGGCTTTTCTATTCCCAACCATTTTTCGAAAGTGCATGTCTCGCCATCGGACAGCCAGTCGGCCGAGTTGCGAAAAAAACGACATCCCTTGCGCCGCTGCTTTTCCTAGGGGAAGCGGGATTGCGGTTTTTTGGTGTGACCGCGAAGTCAATTGACAGCCGGGGACGGTAACGACAAGGAAGGGCGCATGTCGGTCGAATTCGTTTTCACCACGGTGGGTTTGCGAAAAGTGACTTCCACGGGCAAGGAAGTGCTTCGCGCCATGTCCTTGTCCTTTCTTCCCGGTGCGAAAATTGGAGTCATCGGACCCAATGGATCGGGAAAAAGCACCTTGCTGCGGATCATGGCAGGGCAAGACAAGGATTATTTCGGAGAGGCCTTTGCTGGAAAAGGCGTGACCATCGGGTATCTGCCCCAAGAGCCCGAACTCGATCCAAGTCTCGACGTTCGAGGCAACGTCGAACTGGGCGTCAAGGAGACTCGGGATCTGCTCGTTCGTTTCGAGCAGTTGAGCACGAAGCTCGGCGAGCCTCTCGATGACGATGAGATGAACGATGTGATGGACGAGTTTGGCAGGGTGCAGGAAGCGATCGATCATGCCAAGGGCTGGGATCTCGATCGCAACTTGGAGATCGCGATGGATGCGTTGCGTTTGCCCGCGGGAGATGCAAGCGTGCAGACGCTGTCGGGGGGAGAGCGGAGGCGTGTTGCCTTATGCCGTGTGTTGCTTGAAAGGCCACAGATGTTGCTGCTCGACGAGCCCACGAACCATTTGGATGCAGAGTCGGTGGCTTGGCTCGAACGGCATTTGCAAGAGTATGAGGGGACCGTGATTGCCGTGACGCACGATCGGTATTTTTTGGATCACGTGGCGGAATGGATTCTGGAACTCGATCGTGGCTTTGGTCGTCCGTATAAGGGTAATTATTCCGGTTGGTTGGAGCAGAAGCAGACGCGGCTTGCGCAAGAAGAGAAGCAAGAGTCTTCCCGTCAACGGACGTTACAACGAGAACTCGAATGGATTCGCATGGCTCCCCGTGCGCGCCAAGCCAAAGGAAAAGCGCGCTTGAACGCCTATGAAAAGCTGCTTTCGGAAGATCATGGGGAACGGGTTGCGCAAGGTGAGATCGTCATTCCCCCTGGTGAACGGCTCGGCGACAAGGTCATCGTGGCCGAAGGGTTACGAAAAGGATACGGCGATCGTCTGCTCATCGATGACTTGTCATTCATTATCCCCAAAGGGGCAGTCGTGGGGATCATCGGAGCCAATGGCGCGGGCAAAACCACGCTATTTCGTTTGATCGTGGGACAGGAACGACCCGATGCCGGAACCCTGCATCTCGGCGATACCGTGCAGCTTGCGTATGTCGACCAGTCTCGGGCCCAGCTCGACCCCAGCCATTCGATTTGGGAGGAGATTTCGGGCGGTCAGGACACTGTCCGCCTAGGAAAGCGCGACGTCAATTCCCGCGCCTACGTGGGAAGCTTCAACTTCAAAGGGGCAGACCAGCAAAAACCAGTGGGGTTGCTGTCCGGGGGAGAACGCAACCGCGTCCATCTCGCCAAACTGCTTCGAAGCGGTGGCAACGTGCTGCTGCTCGATGAACCCACCAACGATCTGGATGTCGATACGCTTCGCTCGTTGGAAGAGGCCATCCTATCATTCGCGGGTTGTGTGCTGGTCATCAGCCATGACCGTTGGTTCCTCGACCGAATCGCCACCCATATCATGGCGTTCGAGGGAGACTCGAATGTGGTGATGCTCGAGGGAAGCTACCAGGACTACGAAAAAGACCTACTAGCGAGACGGGGTGTGGATGCGGTCGACCCGCATCGAATCAAGTTTCGCAAACTCATCCGCGATTGATTCATGTTCCGGTAGGATAATGACGCTGCTGGCGCGTTGTCGTGGTTCTGCCTCGTTCAATCTGCTATCTTTCATCCATCGCACACTTTGTTTCGGGAGAAACGATATGGGTATCGTTGGTCGTCACGTGGGTTGGCTGTTCGGTGCATTCACGATGTTTGGCGTCGCCATGATCGCGTGCAGTGGTACCGATGGCGGAAGCGCGGATTTCGGGTCCGGAGCGGGGGCCCATAAAGGCGGCTCTGGCGGGTCGTCGGGGAAGGGAGGAGCAGGCGGCTCGGGCGGATCCAATGCGATTGATGGTGGGGAAGACGTGATCGTTTTCGACACGGGCTTCACGGGAGATCGGGAAATCGATCCGGATTCGTCGTGCGCGGAACTGACGTTGCAAGCCGAAGCCGTTCCTTTGGACATGTATTTCATGGTCGACGTGTCCGGGTCCATGAGTGGATCGAACATCACCGCCCTGAAAAACGGTCTCACCAACTTCTTCAATGACGCGCAATCGGCCGGCTTGGGCGCGGCAGCACAACGATTTCCCATTGCCAAGTACAACGACCCGTACGACGAAACTTGCGATCAGAACGCGTATGCGAAGCCAGCGGTACCTTGGGCTCAGCTTCCGAATGCACCGCTGTGAGTTGGATCAACAGCCTGAACGCCAGCGGCTACACGCCAACCATTCCCGCGCTCAATGGCTCTGTGCAAGCTTGCCATGATCGCTTGACCACCATGCCCACGCATAAATGTGCGGTGGTATTGGTGACGGACGGGATGCCGGAGGGGGGGTGCCCGCCCACGAGTTCGGCAGCGGAGGCACCGTTGGGACAAGTGGCGGCGAAAGCATGGGCTGACGGGATCCCGGTGTTTGCGATCGGTTTCCCCGGATTGAATTATGTCGGAGAGGCTGTACTTAATACGATTGCGGCACAGGGAGGAACCGGCACCCCCGTGATCATTTCAGGGGGTAACGTGGGGCAGGCTTTCATCGATGCGTTGGAAGACATTCGTGGTACGGCGTTAGGGTGTGAGTATCAGATGCCCAAAGCCGAGGCGGGGACCGTGAATCCGACCCTGGTGAAAGTCACGTACAAGGCAGGAACCGCGAGCCAGCCGGATACAGTTCCTCGCGTGGATAGCGCGAAGGATTGCGCGACAGGAGACGGTTGGTATTACGACGACAACACGTCCCCTTCGAAGTTGATCATGTGCCCTTCGACTTGTGACAAAATGCAAAATGATGAGGGGGGAGAAGTGCAGATTCTGCTCGGTTGTTCCAGCAACCAACGTTAACCAAATCGATTCATCGCTTTGGGCTTGACAAACAGATCAACTCCGACCATAACCCCGACCCACTTCGACAGTACCGCATTGGGGCGGTAGTTAAGTTGGTTATAACGCCGGCCTGTCACGCCGGAGGCCGCGGGTTCAAGTCCCGTCCGCCCCGCCAGAAAAGCTCTGCCAAGGCAGAGCTTTTCGCGTTTTGTGGCCTCGATGGGCAAACGAGGACGCCATCTTCGGAAATGCGAAAATAACAATTAATTCATTAAGTTACGCAAGATTCGCCGAACGCTGGAAGCACGGCACCGACCGAAGGCCGATCGATGTGTGGCTGCGTGGTCGACGCATTATTTTTTACCGATGTGGTTTGCCTTTGCGCGCCGAACCATCCGGTGCGGCATCCGTTCCACCATCCGGTCGCTCATCGGCTTTTGGCTTTTGTTTGGATGGTGGTTCCCCGTAGTCGGACTGCAACTTGCGCTTGAGAGCGTCGAGGAGAACCTCTTCGTGATAGCGGGGCATCTTCGGAAGCTTGACCACCACCATGACTCCTTCGCCGTTAGGAACCATCTCAATGGCGCCCGGAGTGACGCGCGAGCCACTTTCGCGACTCTCGTATTCGAACATGAGATACGCGGCGTCGGGATCCCTTTCCGTGACTGCAAAACCGTTGTCCACGCGAATCAGCCGCAAGGCAGCGCTATAGGTTTGTGTCAGCGAATAGGGACAGGTGTAAGAAGCTTTGGCTTGCGCATCCGCGGTTATCCAGCAAAGCGTGGCTAGCCCTGCAAGTGCCATCGCAGCCCACGTTCCGAGCATTTGTCCGCGAGTCATCATCGCGTACAGGATGCACGCCCTGTCGTAATGGGCCAACTTCCCTTGATTGTCATGCCAGACGGTCACCGGAAGTCGTCACCGACAGGGGCGTTGCGGCTACGGAATTTCGGTCGAGCAACACAGCCACGAGGGCCATCAGAAACATCACGCCAAGCTGTGTGACGTAGAGGATGAAGACGAAAGCTGCTCCGGGACCGAGGACCTGAGATTCCACGAAATACAGCGCAAGACCCGCGTAAATGGAGCCTTGAAACGCGCCGAAGTAACCGGGAGCCCCAGGAACGATGATTCCCAAGCCGAGCACACCGAGTAGCGCGCACGAACGAACGAACGTCATGTCTTCGATTCCGCAACCCCATGCCAGCAGCCACATTCCCGCGGCGGCTATCCCCCAATACAGCAGCGTTTCGACAACGTAAGGAACGAGGTGTCGTGGTGATGGAAGGAATCGAAATCCTTCGGATAGTTTTTCCACCTGGTCGGCAAGGAACTCCGCAAGACCGTGAGACAAGATGCCAACGATTCGGTACGTCGAACGACGTGCCCACTGGCGTCGCCAATAAAATACTGCCATGGCGATGAAAGCCAAGACGAAGACCAACAGTGTCGAGTAGGCCGCGGCGGGTACGGCGACCACCGGAATGGGAAGTTTTCCGATATGGTTAGGAAGGGGATCGAGCGGGCCGCCCAACGGCAACGAAACGCCAAGTACGGTCATGAGCAAAAGGCCGTCGATGATGCGTTCCGCGCCACACGCTCCGGTTGAGGCCGCAAAAGACACTCGGCCCGTTTGATGAAACAATGCGGGTCGAACGATTTCTCCCAAGCGAAACGGCATGACGAAAATCGACAGAAAGCCGATCCACGATACGGACAGCATTTGACGCAGGGGAACCTCGGCCACGAGACGCAACAAGTGGCGAGTTCGGGCAGCGCGTATGAAACTCCACAGCGCAACGCTGCAGGCATACGCGGGCCAAGTCCACAAGCGAATACCATCGAGGCTGCTGCTTTCCGGCAGCACGGGCAGGCCTCCCCCCCGTAATATCAGCCAAAAGGCCACACCAATGACGAGCGATGCCAAAAGCTTGATGGAATGTCGTCGAAGGAGGACTTTCCAGAGAGATTGTTCTGCCATGAGGGATGCCGTGGGCAAGCGGCAGCCGAATCTAGCAACGGGACCGCGGTAGCGCCAGATTCGGGCTATGGCCGATCAAATATCATGGTTTGGGTCAAAAGGCCCTGTTGCTGGAAAGCCGAAAAGGGATTTTGCGGTATGATCTTTGGGAATAAACAGCGGTCCTGAGGCAATGAATCACGAATCTTTTGGAAAAATACTGTTGCAAAGGGCTCCCATACAAGCCTTTGATCCTCATTCGCAACGAGTGCGCTATACTTCCGAAGTCGATTCTTTGCCGTTCGGTCGGTAGATTTGCCAAACTACCATGGTGTCCCAGTCCGGAACAGAATACCCGCGTCAGGTCGGCCGCTATTGGCTGTTCGATGAAATAGCTTCTGGCGGTATGGCCACCGTGCGGTATGGGCGGCTGGTCGGGGAAAGAGGCTTCTCGCGAACGGTAGCTGTGAAGTGTCTGCATGCCCATTTCGCCAAAGACGAGGAATTTTCAAAAATGTTTCTCGACGAGGCAAGGCTTGCAGCTCGAATTCAGCATCCGAATGTCGTTTCGATTCTCGATGTGGTGGGGCGAGATGGCGAGTTATATCTCGTCATGGAATACGTGCAGGGCGAGTCTTTGTCGAAGCTCATTCGGGCCGCCCGCAGGCAGAAAACCCGGATCCCGTTGCGGATCGTGGCGTCGATCATTGGCGGAATGCTCGATGGACTTCACGCGGCTCATGAAGCGACATCCGAGCTTGGTGTTCCGCTTGGTATCGTTCACAGGGACGTTTCTCCTCAGAACGTGATTATTGGGACCGATGGGGTTTCCCGTGTGCTCGACTTCGGTGTGGCGAAGGCGGCGGGAAGAATGCAGTCCACCCGAGATGGTCAGCTCAAGGGAAAGCTCGCCTATATGGCGCCCGAACAGCTCAAGTCCGAAATCGTCGATCGTCGCACGGACGTGTATGCGGCGAGTGTGGTGCTTTGGGAAGCGTTGACGGGCAGGCGGTTATTCAAAGCCGACGATGAGATCGGTATTTTCGGGATGGTGCTGCAAAATAAGGTAGAGCCGCCGAGTTCGATCATACCGAGCATTCCGAAAGGTTACGATGCGGTCACGATGAGGGGATTGCAATTGGAGCCCGATCAGCGCTTTGCCACCGCAAGGGAGATGGCGATCGCATTGGAAAAAGTGGCTGGGGTGGCGAGTCCACGGGAAGTGGGGGCATGGGTCGAAGAGCTGGCTCACGAGACGTTGCATCAGCGAACGAGTAAGATTTCGGAACTCGAGAGCAAGTCGGCGTCCGATCTGCAAAAGATGGTGCCTCAAAACGTGGCGGTCAATCTTTCCGTCGGCGCTATGCCGCTGGGAAGCGTGTCTCGAATTGCTCCGCCCCCTCCTGGCCGCGGACTACCTCCCCCTCGACTTCCCCCTCCTCGACTGCGCGAAGGTTCGAATCCCCAAATCGTTCCGTCATTTCCTGTCGCCATCTCCGAGGTGCCTCCTGCTGATGAGGACGGTACTTTGGCCACGCTCATTTCTGATACGACGGCCAGTTCTCTGGAGCTGTCTGTACCGTCGGCAGTGATTTCAGATTCCTCGGATCTCGTAAGTTCACCTTCACAACTCACCAGCCTATCCATGGCGCAGGAGCGACCCAAAACAGGACCCAAACCGCGCGTGCTGGTGGCCGTGGTCGGAAGCGCCCTGTTGCTGTCTTTGCTCGTCGTGGCAGGGCTTGCGCTGCTGACGGATCAATTCGGTACACGAGTCGATCACGATGAGGATGCAGGTTCCGTGGCTGCTTTGGGAGAGCCACAAAAAAACGAAAAAGAGGCGGGACTCCAGGAGCAAGCGGATGCGTCGACGCCCACTGCGCCGGCAGTGGATGCGGCAGTGGATGCATCGGTGCATGATGTTGCTGTCGACGCACTTGCTTCCGCGACGTCGAAAAAAGTCTCCGTTTCAACGACAAGACCGGTCGGTGTGCCCGTCCCCGTGGATACCAAGCCCCCGGTTGTTCCGCCTACGCAGACTACGCGGCCAGCCGCTGTAGACACCACATCCAAACCACCGAAGAATGACTGTAATCCACCCTACACCATCGATGCCCGTGGTGTACGGGTGCCCAAACTCAACTGTTTGTGAGGTTCCGGAGGAAGGAACGTATGCCCCAATCTCGATGGCCCCATGTTTTATGGACTCCCCTTGTCGTTGCCATGGCTGTTGGTGTTGTCGACGAAGCGAAGGCGGATGACAAACAAGTTTGTTTGGAGTCCTACGACAAGTCTCAAACCCTTCGCCAAGAAGGCAAACTCGTGGCCGCCAGGGAACAGATGCTGTCTTGTGCTCGCAACGTATGCCCGGAGATCCTTCGTCGGGATTGCACCCAGTGGCTGAGCGAAGTGGATGAAACCATTCCGACGGTCGTGCTGTCGGTGAAGGACAAACGAGGGCAAGATCTCGTGGACGTTCGGGTGACCGTCGATGGTGAGGCATTGGTCACGCAGATTGATGGTAAGGCGGTGGCCGTGGATCCGGGGGTGCGTCTGTTTCGATTCGATGCCCCTGGCGAGGAGCCTGTGGAAAAACGGATTGTCATTCATGCTGCTTCGAAAAACCGCGGGATCACCATCCAATTCGGTAGTGGTTCTGTGGACGTCGAGCCGCAGCCTGATGTCACCAAGCCGCAGCAAGAGAGTGGGGGGCCGGGAGTACTACCCTACGTGTTTGGAGGAATCGGTTTGGTGGGTGTAGGCGCTTTCGCGTTCTTCGGCACGCAGTTCGATAGCAAGCTCGATGACTTGGACAAGTGCAAGCCCAATTGTTCCAAAGCCGATACCGACGATGCATCGACCACACGCACCCTAGCGTGGATTTCTGGCGGGGTTGGCGTTGTGTCCTTGGGAGTGGCCACGTATTTGTTCTTGTCCGGTTCGTCGGATACGCCTGCTAGTGTCGAAGTCGCTTCCGCGCTGCCTCGTGTCGAACTCGTTCCAGTTCGTGGCGGGGCGTTGGGAACGTTTGGGACTAGATTCTGACGGAAAATCAGTAGCGGCTCAGCCTGATCTGATACGGCAGGCAACTCGAACTCGAAGCGTTGGCGTACACCCTGATTCGGTACGAAGTAGACTGCTGCATATAGGTTCCCGTGGCGGGCGTGGGATCGATGGCTTGATAGTCTCCACAGGTTGCCGAATGACCGAACTCCCACGTGCGAACTCCCTTGGTTGAGGTGCCGCCTTCCGCGGTACTGCAGGCGTAGCCCGTCGATGATGAACAAGAGCTTGCATTGTACACGTTCATCAACAGCAGATTGCTAGGGTCGATGAGTTCGATCTTCGGCCGATAATTGCAACCCGAATAGTAGATCCCGTAGTCATAGATCGCACCTGTGAACCAGTCTTCGTCTCCTGTGGGAACGATGTTGTAATAGGTCGACGTAGAAGGCATCGTGATGGTTGCTGTGTACAGAGTGCTGATCGTGCTGGCGGATGAACACGAGTTCGCGATCGTGTCGGCCTGGCATTCACAACCATCACCGAACGTTTGGTTTTGATCGTAGTAGGTGTCATCGCATTTCGTGACGGTGCAACTCCCCGAAAGGCATCCGACCGTGGAGACTTGGGGTGGGGTTGGATTGGTGCAGCTATTGCCGCAGGTCCCACAGTTCAAGATGTCGGCAGCGGTATTGACCTCACAACCATCCGTTTGTTTGTTGTTGTTGCAGTCTGAATAGCCGATCTGGCACTTGCCAATACATTGGCCGTTGGAACACAAGGGGGATACATGGTTGGTTGAGCAGGGCTTGTTGCATGCCCCGCAATGGGACACATCGGATGCAGTATTGGTTTCGCATCCGTCCGTGAGCTTGTTGCCGTTACAGTCCGCATAGCCGGAGGCGCAGGAACCGTTGCAGACTCCATTGGCGCAGCTTCGGGAGGGTATGTTGTTACCACTGCATGCATTGCCACATCCGCCGCAGTTATCAACACTGGTGTTCGTGTTGGTTTCACAGCCATTCGTCAGTTTGTTGCTGTCGCAATCCGCCCAGCCCGTGGTACAGGCTCCTGAGCAGACACCGTTGGTGCAAGTTGGATTTGAGATATGGTTGTTGCTGCACGTCTGCCCACATCCACCACAATGATTTGGGCTGGATTGTGTGTTGGTTTCGCAACCGTCCTCGACCAGGCCGTTGCAGTTTCCATACCCGGGATAACAGGCGATGACGCATTTGCTGGATTGACACATCGCGGTACCGTTGGTGCTATTGCAAGCAACGCCGCAACTTCCGCAGTTGAAAACGTCATTCGTGGTGTTGATTTCACATCCAGTCGTGACGGCCCCATCGCAGTCGACATAACCCGCGTTACACGATGCAATCGTGCATTTGCCATTGGAACAACCGGCCGTCCCATTCGTCACGGAACATTTATTTCCACAGGAACCACAGTAGTTGGGGCTGGTGTTGAGGTTGACTTCGCATCCATCTGTCGGATTTCCGTTGCAGTCCCCCCATCCACTATCACAAGAGCTGATGGTGCATGAACCATTGGAGCAAGCTGCAGTGGCATGGGGAAGATTGCATGCCTTTCCACATGCGCCACAGTGGTTGACACTCGATTGCGTATTGACCTCACAACCGTTGGTGGCGGAACCGTCACAGTTTTCCCATCCCGGATCGCAAACGAAACCACAGGAGCCGTTGTTGCAGGTTGCTTTGGCGTGAGGACGAGACGGGCAGGTATTGCCGCAGTCGCCGCAATGGTTCACCGCCGTGTTGGTATTCGTTTCGCATCCATTGCTGGCATTGCCATCGCAGTTTCCCCAGCCCGCATCACAAGCATCGAGTTGACACGTGCTATTGACGCACTTGCCAGTGCCGTTGGCGAATTTGCATGCGTTGTTGCAGAAACCGCAGTGCTCAGGATTGTTCGTGGTGTTGGTTTCACAGCCTGGCTTGCTTGGATCACAATCCGCCAACCCAGGATTACAATTGGAAACGTCGCATACTCCTTTGACACAGACAGGCGTTCCGCCGTTGGCAGGACATTCTTTCCCACAGGTTTTGCAGTTCGACGGATCCGCCATGAGGTTGGCTTCACAACCATTATCCACATTGCCATCGCAATCTGCGAAGCCCTCGTCACACTTACCCATCACGCACTTGCTATTGACGCAAGAAGCGGAGGCATTGGCAAAGGAACAACTCAAGCCGCAGGAGCCACAATTGTCCGCATGGCTGGTGGTGTCGAGTTCGCAACCGTTGTCCACGATGGAATCACAATTGCCCCATCCGGGGTCGCAATTTTTGATTGAGCAGGTGCCACCCTGACAATGCGTGGTGGCATGAGGCAATGAGCATTGGCATCCGCATTGGTTGGGTTGTCCTCCACCTCCGCATGTGTCCGGCGCCACACAACTTCCGCAATCGGTTTTCCCGCATCCCGTCTCAACCTCTCCACAAGAAGCCCCCAGTTGAGAACATGACTTGGGAGTGCATCCGCATTGATTCGCAATCCCTCCACCCCCACATACTTCAGGGCTTTCGCAACTACCGCAGTCAAGCGCTTCGCTGCAGCCGTCGGAGACGATTCCGCATCCCACGCCAAGCTGACTGCACGTTTTGGGCATGCATTCCGATGAACCACATAGGTTGGGCCCCGCGCCTCCACATACTTGCCCGCCACTACAAGAACCACAATTCAACGTTCCGAGACAACCATCGGGCAGCGTTCCGCAGTTGGCTCCAAGCTGAGAGCAGGTTTTCGGTGAGCAGCCGCATACGTTCATCTCGCCCCCACCGCCACATGTCTCGGGTGGCGAGCATTCGCCGCAATCGATAGCCAGAGAACACCCATCAGAAGCCCAGCCGCATTGGGCTCCCACTTGTACGCAGCTTTTCGGATAGCACGCTTCCGTTCCGCATACGTTCGGTCCCCCCCCACCGCAAAGCTGGCCGTCGGGGCACTCTCCACATTCGATCTTTTCTCCACAACCGTCAGGAGCCGAACCGCAGTTGGCCTCTAGTTGAGCACAGGTCTTTGGCTCGCATTCCGTAGGACCCGTCTCTTCGGTCACGGTATCCTGCGCCGAGTCCGTGACGTTCGTGTCCGGCTTCACATCCGTTGCCGTGTCACGACCCGCGTCTTTGCTCGGCACCGAAGAGGTACTATCGTCACTTCCACAACCTGCCACCACCACGCCCATTGCGAGGAGGATCAGCAAAACGGACAGGACCGCTGGTTCATCCTTCAATAACGGAAAGACAAATCCATTGGCCTCGCGTTGTTTCCCCTTCGAGCCCACTATCGAGCGCAATAATCCCAACATACGATAAGGATACGGGTTGCGTTCGGGAGTCTCAAGCTCCAGATTTGAAGATTTGCATTCGTGCCAAACGCTCGTGTGCGACAGGGGCTTGCGTCACCGGGCGATTTTCATGACCGACCCTTGCCCGGCATACACGCCTTGGTTGGTCCAAAAAATGGCGTTGTCGCCCACGGCAATTCCGTATGGGCGGTCCTGACCTGTCGCGACCAGCTTGGCATCTGACCCATCGGTATTGGCCTGCTGTATCGTGCCATCGTAGTTGTAATTCGAACCGGTGACCGTCCCGGCGTTGACCCAGTACACAAGCCCGTCTTTCACCACCAAATTGAGTGGACACGCTTGGTTGGAAGCGAGGGTCGTGTGACTGGAGCCATCCGCCTTTTTGGCTCTCGCAATCCTTCCGTCCGCTTGACCGCAGTCCCCCAACGAGTAACTCGCTCCAACTTCCGTCCAATAGACCCAAGTGTCGTCCACGGCGATGCCAAGAGGATAGTTTTGGCCGGCCACCAGCGAATCAGGGCTCGTGCCATCGAGGTTCGCCCGACGTACTTGCCCGCCGGTGGATGTGGTCCAGTACATTTGTTTTTCATCGATCGCGATGCCGCGCGGACTCGACTCGCCCGTGACCAGGACCACCGGTTGTCCTCCAGGCTTGACGACACGCCGAATCGAGCCGTCCGAGGTGTTGGTCCAGTACACGTTATCGTTGTTCAGAGCTATCGCCCAAGGGCCGCTGGCTTGTGCCAACGTTGTGAGATCCGTACCATTTTTTTTCACACGACGAATCGACCCGCCCCCTTGGAAGTTCGTCCAGAAAACGAAGCCGTCGTCGATGGCGACTTGAACAGGTCCGTTTTGGCCTGAAGCAAGCTTCTGCGCGGTCCCTCCGCCTTTGGGGATCGAATACACAGAGCCGTCGCTCTTGTCTTCTGCCAGCCAAAACACGGTCGTGTCATCGACCGCAATTCCCCAGGGCGTTTTTTGGGAAGCCGCGAGTACCGACACCTGGCATTTGCCTCCGACGCACTTTCCTCCCTGACACGAGTGGTCGCACTTGCCACAATGGTCTGGGTTCGTATTGGTATCCGTTTCGCAATCCGGCGACTCCTTATCGCAATTTTGGCAAGATCCGGTGCATTCTCCTGATTCACAGACACCAGAGCCTCCCGTGCCGCCCTGCCCGGCTACGCATCGCATTGCTTTCACTTGCGAGTCATAACGACATTGGGAGCCGGTCATGTCGCAGTTTTCGGAACGTAAGTTCCATTTCTGTTCGACCTTCTCGCACCACCATCGGATATTGTCTTCGCAGCAACCAAAGAGCTGTTCCCCTTCGTTGCCCAAGTCTTCACATTGGCTGGGAGCTGTATCGCAGAAAACATCCAATCCTCCTGTCCCTGCCGATGCACCACTGCCTCCAGAGCCACCCCCCGCGCTCGTACCTCCCGTCCCGCCCGAACCTCCCGAACCGCCTGCCCCACCCCCCGCTCCGCCTTTCGGTCCAGCTCCGCCTTTCGTAAAGTCATCCAGCGACTCCCCAAGCCGACAAGAGAACGCTACGGTCACTCCGAGGATGGTTGCGGAAATAAGGAATACTTTACCGACCGTTGTGGAGCACCGATACCGGCCTTTGCCTTGAGCACTCATTACTCTTAGCATCCAACTAGAATCGCAAGCCGTCAAGAAACGCAAGACCAACGATAACGACCCGATAACGCTCGAGCCTATCTCCGCTGGCCGATCACAACGAAAACAAGCCCTGTCAGGCGATGCGGACGTTACAGTTTTTCTGGGCAGGTTGTTTGCTGGGGTACTGCCGCCGTCACGCTGCTGTCGTTAGAGAATATCGAGAAAATCGTTGCTACAGTCCGCGTGCGACATGCAGCGCATACAAAAACGCTTTCGCTGCCCGCGTTGCCCCCGCGTCGTTGAGGTGCCCGTCGCTATCCGCTGCCCACGCCTCGCAGAGAACCGGAACCCCACTCTGGCTGCACGTCGAACCATTGGTGTCCGTCGACTCGATCTGCTGCAAATCGAATACCACGTGCCGCCCTCCGGCGTAGGTCGATCGCAAAAACTCGGCAAATGATCGGCGAAGCGTGTTGTTTTCCACCGTTTGCCACTGGTCGGCCGGTTGCAACGGCGTCGTGACATGGAAAAATGATGTACCCGACGTTGCCTTCTCAATGTCCTGATAGGCGGACCTGTACGCATCGATGACATCCGTGCCCGTGGATGTGATGTCCACCGTCAAATCGTTGTAACAGAACTTGAACCCCGCCACCTGAACGGCGCTTCCTATCCCCATGTCGAGAACATGCTCTCGAAATCCCTTGATTTTGTTGAATGGATTGCCGTTATACCCGAACGCTTTGTCGCCCAACTCGACGCTACCGTAACTGGAGGCGTCGTTGACGCTGCTGAACACGAAACCCAAAGAAGCCGTGCCGCCTTTCCACGGCGGAGACCAATTGTTGTATCCCATCAGCAGGTTTTCACCGACAGACATATGCTGAAAGAATACTTTCGTGCCTTTCAGCGCGTCCTTGTCAGCGGAGGACATGGCGTCAAATGCCGCGATTCCATCGACACCGATGACGAATTCGGCTTGGCTGCCGCCTCCCCCCGAACCTCCTGTGGCCCCGCCCGCACCTGCTGTTTCGCCAGCAGAACCGCCTGTAGCTCCCGCTGAACCGCCTGTGGCCCCGCCCACACCTCCCGTTTCGCCAGCAGAACCGCCCGTGGCGCCGCCCGCGCCTCCCGTGGCTCCACCAGAACCAGACGGACGATTGTCGTCTTCATCGTCGCCACAAGCCACGGCCCCCAAAGACAAGCCAATCGCGATGAACCCCAGACTCCAGAGCAAAGACGAAATTTGTTTCATGACGTCGAACGTAGAGCCGAACGATACCTTGTGCAACGGGTGCATTCGAAAGCCTTGCCACACGCTTTCTCGTCTTTGTCAGTGCTTGAGCCCGCACGATAGCCAAAGCGCAAACCAAGACCCGATTCCTTTCTACCGTGAAACGGGTGACGTCGGCAGTTCGTCGTCAAGGGTTTTCAGCAAGGATCGAAAGGGAGAAAAGAGAGGGGGCTTATTCTGTAATGTATTGATTTTGCTAGTTAAATATGAATATGGCCGGGGTGTCGCAAGCAGCTATCGCGGTCTCAATCCTCACGCAGCAGGATGAATCCACGGGCGGAAAGGGAAATCGATCCGCCCGCATGTCCGGCGCCCGTCCACAAATCCGTATAGTTTCGTGAAGGAACCGTTACCGTCTTGGGACCATCCCCTCGATGAACTGCCACGACAACCGCGTTGGCATCTGGCGTGCAGCCCCCCATACGATACACCCACGTATCGGCATCGACGTACAAAGTCGAACGGGCACCACGGGTCAGAGCCTTGTTTTCCCCTCGGATCGTGGCCAATTTTCCTACCATCGCCCGCAGGTTTTTTTGATGGGTGTTGAGTTGGTTGTCGTTCCAGGGCAGGGGGCGACGATTATCCGGGTCTCCTCCACCCGCCAGGCCGATTTCGTCACCGTAGTAGATCATGGGCAGTCCGGGATTGGTAAGCATGATGGCAAAAGCAACCGCGAGACGTTCGTAAGGGGCTGCATCGGAAGGCTGGTTGTAGTTGGGCGTCCATGCGTTGCCGGTATGGCTTCCTTCCTCGCACCCCGCCTGTCCCGCGGCGGCATGGATCACGCGGGGAATATCATGATTACCGATCCAGGTGGACATCAACGCCCCCGGGCCGTACCGGTTGTCGTTTTGCGCCATCCAAGAACTGAAGTCTTGAAGCGACGACTCTCGAGAAAGAACAGCTCGGCAAACCTGCTTGCGGAAGGGGAAGTCGAACTGCCCGTCCAGCATGGTATTCGGATTCACATATTTTTTGAGAACGCCGTAGTCGTCCCACGTATACGTCTCACCCACCAGGTAAAATCGTCCTCCCGCCGGGTTGGGGAATTCGGCGGTCAACCGCTGGCGCAATTCGGTAAGCCATGACAACGGCACATGCTTGATGGCATCGAGACGGTAGCCATCGATTCCGTATTCTTTGGCCCACCAGGCAGCATCGTTGATCGACCATGCCCGCGCGTTGGTGTTGTCGAAGTCAAAAGCAGGCAGATAGTCGGTGAAGGCGCATTTCATACCCCATGGATCGTTGTCCCAGCACTCACCTCCGCATACGGCATCCCCGGAGCAAAGCACCGTATGCCCATCGTGTTGTGCGAACCACCCCTGTCCAACGCGCGCCTTGTACAACCCGCTTTCGATGTCGACGTGGTTCATCACATAATCGAACAAGACCTTCATTTCATGCCCATTGGCCGTAGTCGTCGCATGCGCCGCGCTCACGAGCGCCTTCAAGTCGGCGCTTGTTCCGATGCGGCTTTCGACTTTGGGCAAGGGGGAAGGAGGGGTTTTTGAATAATCGATATCCTCAGGAGAGGGCCAATAGCCATGGTAGGCGGAGTACTGATAGTTGTCGTTCATCCCCTTTCCAGGCAGGTTGCGATTCTCGAAAGGAGCGGAGAGCCACAGGGCAGAAACGCCGAGACCTTTGAGGTAATCGAGGGATTGGGTGACGCCATTGAGGTCACCGCCAAAAACCTGCCCGCTCGAGCCATGACCATTGTCTCCCGTGGCTCCGGGCACTGGATCGGCTTTCCCATCGCTGTTGCGGAATCGGTCGACCATCGCGAAGTAAAGGACGGCATCGCGCCAGTCGAACGCCGTAACGTCGCCACATTGTTGAGAACCCGCCCCACAGGTCCACCAATCGCAACTCACGCCGAGCACGGAGTTGAATCCCCCAAACCCGTCGTCCGTCTTGTTCGGATTGTACGGGTCCGCGATCCAATTGCCATCCACCACGAATTTATATTCGATCTGGTCGCCCCAGGCCTGGTCGGGAAAACTCAATACCCATGAGGTAGCCTGTTTGTTCATCGCCTGGGGCTGCCAGCCGTTCATGGAACCGGCCACTTGAACGAGGGTTTCGCTGCCCACCGGATAGATGAAGCGAGTGGTGCAGGTGCGCGTGTCCACGGGACAATCCCAGGGAGCAGGTTCCGTAGCGCAGGTAAAATCCTCACATTCGACACCGGGCACCAACGAATTGACGCCTCCCTGGCCGTCAGGCTCGGTGTTGGTATTGCCCGGGTCAGGCGTCCACGTGGTGCCGTCGACGAGATACTTGTACCGGATGGTGAAGTTGCGTGGGATATCCACGGTGGCGGACCATTGGGAGCCTTGTTTGGTCAGGGGAATGCCCACATCCCATCCCGTGGCGGAGAAGCTTCCGCGAAGCTCGACCGATGATTCTTGGCTTGCGGGGTAGGTGAAGTCGTGGGGGCAGCGTTTGAAAGGGTCTTCGCAGGAAGGGCCACCCGCTTGCCCCGCCGCGCCCGCGCTTCCGCCCACCCCGGCGGACCCCGCGCTGGTCGAACCGTCTCCCCCATCGACCGAACCACTATAGCCTCCGCCGCCGTCTCCAGGGTTGAACCCCCCCGTGCCACTGTCCGGAAAGTGTGGGCCTGGGGAAGCATCGTCGTCTCCCCCACAAGCCAAGGAGAAAACGGCCACGGATAGAGCGAGGATCGAAGTCAACGAATCACGAAAAGGGCGATAGGACAAGGCCATGGTTGGCTCCTTTGGGGAGGTGAATCGGGCGATACACGGCGACGTAAGAACAGTGACTCATTTGTAAGTCACTTTCAAGGCCAAGCCCATCTCGAAAGGCGATGGGAGAACGAAAACGAAAAATCCGGGTGTGGGATCTGGATAAAAATACGTAAAAATCAATATTTACAACAGTATGGACAGGGAAGGGGAGGGATTGGACCGAGGCCTTGTGGTCGTTGTCGATCCCTGAAAGGTGCGGGTCGGATCGGTGGCGGAATGATTGCGGGGGAGCTAAAGAGCGTTCATGGCTTCCGAGCACCTCATCCAAGCGGTGAAGCAGATCGCGTCTCTGTCAAGGGCTGGGCAGGTCGAGCAGGCATACGAGGGGTATCGCGCGCTGTTTTCGGATCCGGTTTTTCAAACCTATGGCGCGGAAGATCAGCGTCGCGCGTTGAAGCTGATGGTGCATACCAAACGCAGGGAGAATATTGCACCGCCTTATGTGGTGGAGGCGCATCGGGCGGCGATAGCGCCGTTGATGGAACTTGCGGCGGCATTTGGGGAGCCTTCGGATTTCGAGATGCTGGGGATGTGTCAAGTGTTGGCGGGAGACGAGCAAGGGGCATCGGTGAGTTTTCGCGCGGGGTTGAACATCGAGCGATCGCGCAATCCGCAGTCGGATTTATGTGGTTCGCTCATGAAGTGGGTAGCGTCGGTGTAGGCAACGCGGTGTAGGCAACGCGTTGTGGGCAGAGCCAGGAGGCTGTCCATCCTCGAAGGCGGACGTCAGACGACAGGCTCCGTATGCATGATACCCTCGCCATGGATGAGCTGCAGGAGCCTTGCGGCGACGACCGGATCGTCAGAAACGAAATCGCAGCGGTAATCGTCGGTGTACGAGTCGACGTATTTTCCGGCTAACGACTTGAGTTTTTCGATGTGCCGAACCCCGGCGTCGAATTGCGCCTGGGTGACGAGTTCGTTGTTGGTGTCGAGCAGTTGTAGAAAGCGGTAGGGGTGAGCGGCAAAGCCGGAGCCAAGGGTGAGTGCTGCGATGATGGGCGTTGTGATGACAGCGTCCTGGAACCATTCGGAGAACGCTTTGTGGTTTGCGGCGATGCACGCGTCGGAATTGTGGATTCGCCACTGTCTACGAGCTTTGTCAAGGACGGATATGACGCGCAGGCGTTGGATGTAGCGGTCGATCAAGGCGACGATACGACTGAGGATTCCGCTTATGACGCTGACCAGGGTGCCTGCACCGGCGAAGGCGTCGCCCCCAGCTTGGAGACCGATCTTGACACCGGCCAGCGCGAAGTCTGTCAGCCCGGAGCCGATCATGGCGAGGGAGTGACGTGCCAGGGCGTTGGCGATGATGGAAGGATGGCCTCCCATGAGTTGAACTCCCCTTCCGGAGTACAGTTGGTTGATGAATCGGGCCGTTCCCACGATGGCTGTTTTGGCGGCATTGTATGCGTCGGCGGCGCTTTGGACGTAACCCCATGCGGGGATGGCCTTTGCCAGGCCTTCGGAGAGTTCCCCCGCCGCCCAGACGAAGTATTCGGAGATGGCTTCGAAGCCATCCCATGCTGTGCCATAGGCTCCCTTGATTTTTTCTTTGAGGGAGTTGAAGAATCTTTTTAGTAGGTCCGTGATGGGTTTGATGGCGGAAGAGACGGCGGCCGAGACTTTGTCCCTTACATTTCTTGCCGCATCCACGAGGTTTTTACCCTTGGCTGAACGTTCGATGATCCAGGTCGAAGCTTTCTTCAAGTCACCGAGAAATTCTGTATCGCAGAGGAACGTACCGACGAGTCCGACGTCGAGTTTGGGCGTATGAACGAGCCTGGTATTTCCCAGAAAGTAGAGCACCCCGAGACGCGCGTCGGCCATTTCCAGTTGCTGGACACCTGAAGCGGTGTCTTTGGTGCTTCCGAACGCCTTGTCTTTGGCGGAACGCTTGATTCGTCGAAAAAATGACATCGACATCTTCCGTTTCCTCCTCAATCTCGCGAGCGAATTTCAGTCCGCACAGTCCTGTCGGAGACCGTGCCACGAGCCACGGTTCATCATTTTGCTCACGATATCGTGAGCGGAAGGTGGCGTCTATCGTTGAGAAAAGGAATTTACTTCTCGAATGGACGCGGATGAAATAGAGGAATTTAGCGCTTCGTGGGTGGGAACCAAGGCGACAATGACGACAAGGATGGCACGATGGGGTGAGCATCGCATATCCATTCGAGGCCGCGTATTGGGGCGTTGCGCCTACGGCAAGGAGCGATGCCTGATCGCTGAGCCTTTCGATCCCAGGCTCGACGCGTTGATGTCATGGCAAAGTACTAGCGTCGGACCCTTTTTCATGGGAGTCTTTTTGGGGCTACGGAACCGAGTTTGGGAGGATCTGCTTTGTATCGTCGATGTCATCTTCTCGCAGTATGCACGATGACAGCCTTCCTCGGCTTGTCATGCGCGCATCCGCAGGCTTCCGACGAACAGGTTGGGTCGCAACAACAGCCACTCAGCTCGGAGGTTGTAACCACGATCGAGCCGGGAAATGGGCAGACAGGCGTTCAATTCGGGACAGCGGTGGCGCTCGATGGCATCAGGTTGGCGGTGGGACAACGCGGTGCGGTGAGCGTCTACGAGATCCAAGGGACGAGTTTATCCGCCCCTGTCGAGGTAAAACCCCAGAATTGCCCCGCCAGCAACTTCGGGGAATCCATTGCGATCGACGGTGACACGATGGTGATAGGGGCACCCGGGGTTAGTGCTGATCAGACCGAAGGTGTGGCGTATGTGTATGTGCGTGCGGGTTCGACGTGGGTCGAGCAAGCGCAATTGGCGGTCCCTTCCCTTCCCCTCAATACGAGGTTCGGGCATGCGGTAGCGGTGTCCGGAAATACGGTTGTCGTGGGGGCTCCGGATTCGTCGAACGACCGTTCGGGTTCGGCCCACGTTTTCGTGTATCAATACGGTGGCTGGTCGCTACAGGAGTCCCTCGAAGATGGTGCTCCCACTGCGAGTGATCGATTCGGAAATGCGGTGAGTATCCAAGGAGATCGTTTGCTCGTTGGGGCCCCCGGCTCCACTTGGCCGGGTTTTCCCAGCGGCAAGGCAGTTCTTTTCACTCGAAAAAGTTCGAAATGGAAAGTGGAAAAGACCTTTTCGGACCCTCCCGGGGATCTATCCCTCAATTTTGGGTATTCCGTCGCGTTGGCAGCACCGTGGGTTTTCATAGGTTCGCCAGGCGGCTCGTTTATGGGCAAGCAGAAAGTCGTGTATTACGAATCGACATCTTCCGGCTGGAAGGACTGTGAGGTGCTCGAACCTTCGAAACTGAAAGCCAACTCCAGATTTGGATCTTCAATATCCGTATCTGGATCCTTGTTGGCGGTCGGAGCTCCGGAAGAGAACGATTCGGTCCCCGAGGCTGGAGCTGTATTCGTATTTCATTGGAATGGAACCAAGTGGGAGGAGTTGGATAAGCTCAAGGTTACGCCGCCTGTCATCCACGGCGCATTCGGCAAGAACCTATCCGTATCCGGACATAGGATCATCGCTGGCATGGCACCAGCGGATAAGGCCTGGTTGTATGCGGTTCGCGGGGACCTGGGGACTCCCTGTGGAGAAGATGACGCATGTGCGTCGGGCCATTGCGTGGATGGGGTATGTTGTGACGGGCCTTGCGGCGGAGGAGTGGCCGACGATTGTGAAGCTTGTCTCAAGGCGTTGGGGGCCACGAAGGACGGGATTTGCACCGCCCTTCAAGATACGAGTTGCCACGATGACGATCCCTGTACGGATACGGCGATATGTGTTGACGGCACCTGCCAGCGCAGCACTTCGAAATCGGACGGCGCTCCGTGTCCTTCGGGGACGTGCCAAGGGGGCACGTGTGTCGACACACAGGTGGACGCGGGAGATGAAGACAGTGGCGATAGCGGTATGGCAGGGCAAGCGGGGGTGGATAGCGGCGGGAAAAGCGGTAGTGGAGGAATGGGTGGTGGGGGAACCGGCGATGGCGCCGCTGGCATCGAGGAAACCGGTGGTGGAGGAACGGGTGGCGCGCAGGGACGCGATGGCGGCACCGGTGGATCGCCCCGCCCTTCATCATCGCCACAGGAGGAAGTCAGTTCGTTTTATGCTTGCGGCGTGCGGCCCCGGCCCATGTGTGGGCTGTATGGATGGCTTTCGGTCTTGCTATGGGTGACCGCGGCGTCCGTTCGTCGATCGCGTAGACCGGTCGCACGATAACGCGGTTTCAATCGTCGATGAGAAAAGGGCGAAAGCGGTGAGGATCCGTTTGTGCTAGTTTTTCGGCGATTTTCGACCGCCGAAGACAGCGAGTTTGAGGTATCCGAGCTGGCTTTTTGCGATCTCTTTGACTTGGTCGACACGATTGGTTTCGCGCTGACTTCGTCTTCGGGTGAGTTCTCCACGCTCGAACAAGTCTCTCGTTTTCGTACGTTGCAGTTTTCCGCTCGATGTCTTGGGAAGGACACCAGGAGCCAGCGCAATGATATCGTCGAGCATCACCCCGATGACCTCTTGAATACGTCCGCGGATTTCCTTGGTGATGCGTTCGATTTCCGCGGCATCGGTGATGGCGGATTCGTACGCGAGCACGACGGCTTCCCGGTCTCCGCCATCGCCGCGGGTTCCGAAGGCGATGACATTGCCTTTGCGAACGCCTTCGACTTGGCTCGCTTCCCATTCGATGTCTTGTGGGTAGAAGTTTCGTCCGTGGATGATGATCACTTCTTTGGAACGGCCACAGATGTGGACGTTGCCATCGGCGAGATACCCGAGGTCGCCAGTCAAGAACCAACCATCGACGAAAGAAGCGCGGGTGAGTTCGGGTTCTTCGAAGTACCCCGGCGAGACACTTGGTCCTTTGAGTCGCATTTCACCGACTTTTCGGTCTGCAAGGGGGTGCTCACAGCGCGTGTCGTCGAGAGCGAAAACTTGCACTTGATGTCCATCGAACGCTTTTCCGCAGTTCACGATTCGCAAGGCATCGGGGTCAGAAGCTTCACAAGCGACGGCTTCATCGGTGGACCAAAGGACGGAGGCTTTGACTCGGTCGGTGGGAACGGAGCGTGAAAAGGACACGGCGAGGGTTGATTCCGCGAGGCCATAGGCGGGATAGAATGCTTCTTTGCGGAAGCCATAAGGGGCGTAGTGGTCCGCGAAGGCTTCGAGGGTTTCAGCGCGGATGGGTTCTGCGCCGCAGCCTGCCACGCGCCAGCGAGACAGGTCGATTCCTTCGATTTCTTTGGAGCGAACACGTTTGACGGCCAAGGCGTACGCAAAGTTTGGTCCGAAGGTGATGGTGGCGCGGAATCGAGACATGCCTCGCAACCAACTCGAGGGGCGTTTCAAAAACAGCAGAGGTGACATGAACGACACCTCGATGCCGTAGACGATGGGAGCCAGGACGAATCCGATCAGGCCCATGTCATGGAAGAGGGGAAGCCATGTGAAGCCCGAATCGGTCTGCGGATCCGAGGCGAGCCCTTCTTCCAAGATGTTTCGACTGTTAGCGAGCAAGTTGGCATGGGTGAGGATCACCCCTTTGGGACGGTTCGTGGAGCCGCTCGTAAACTGCAAAAATGCGATGTCATCGGCCTTGATATCGACAGGCTTGAAGGGAGCTTTGGCTTCCATGACGGCAGCGAATGTCGTTATGTGAGCGAGGTCCGGACACGCCGATTGCACGCCCCCTAGCAGAGGCTTGATAAGGGAAGTCGTCATCAGACACGTTGCGCCACTTTTTCGAACGATATGACGTGTATTGTCGACATAACCGGACAATTGGCCGAGTCCTGTCGGCGGATAGATGGGTACGGGAATCACACCCGCTCGTAGGGCTGCTAGGAACATGAGCACGAACTGGTCGGAATCAGGCAGAATGAGAGCCAGCCGGTCGGCTTTTTTCAATCCAAGGGACTGCAAACAACCCGCGAGTTCGCGGGTTCGCTCTTCGAGTTGCGAGAATGAAAAAAAATCACTCTCGAATTTGTCATCACGAATGAAACGATACCCGCGTGCGGGCGAGGAAATAGCTGTTCGCTCGACAGCTTCCGCTAGGCTTCGCACTGTCATGAATGCAGCCTCCCGGATTCTTTCAGCCCGCGCACGATCATATCCGCAACGTCAGCCACGGTCTTGACGTTGGGCAGGTCCTCGTCTGGGAACGTCAAATCGAAAGTATCTTCGAGTTCAGCGACGATTTCCATGACGGCCAAGGAGTCTACGCCGAGGTCTGCGGTGATGACACTGGTGCGTTGGACTTCGACGTTGCCGTGCTTGTACTTACTGAAGACCTCGATGAGGTTCGACTCGATTGCTTCTCGTGTGAACGGTTCGGACATGGGAATCCCTCGTTATTCCTACGATGGGCTCTGGGTAGTCGGGTTTGCGTCGTAGGTCAAAGCGAACGCAACAACTGCTCCTGGAAGATTCCACAAACCCATGAATGACAGGTTTTTCGTTCAATTGGGCTGCGATTGGAGATAGGTCCGAGCCTCTGCCAAAAGCAGGTGCCGCTCGTTTCGCGACGGGTCGTCGATAACCAGTTGCAATAGATGCTCCAAGATTTGCCCAATTTGCCGGCCCGGGGGAAGACCCAATTCGCCCATGAGCACGTGACCGTTGATGGATAAGTCTCGCACGCTCAAGGCCGCGCTTTGCCGCAGTAGCTCTTCGACCCGCTGTCGAAGATGCTCCAGTGTCTCTAGTGTCTCGCTCGCATCCACTCCCTTTCCCCGAGCATCCGCCCGGGCCATTTCCAAAATATCTTGTAAATGCTCGGTTCCCACACGCCGCAGCCATCGTCGCACGGCCGAGTCGGTGCAAGATGGGTCGTAAGGAATCAAATGATGACGCACCAGATGCACCACGCGACGCTGCTGTTCGTTGGAAAGCCGCAACCGCTGCACGATGGCTTCAGCGATTCGAGCACCTGAAACCTCGTGGTGGTAGAAGGTGTAATCGCCAGTTTTTTCATTTATTCCACGAATTTCTGGTTTTCCGATATCATGCAATAGCATGGCGAGTCTCAAGATCGGTTCTGCGCGACAGGCGTCGAGCGTCTGAAGCGTATGCTCCCAGACGTCGAAAGCGTGGTAGCGGTTTTGCGTGCATCCGATCATGGGCAGGAGTTCAGGCAAGGTGGCTTCGATAATCCCTGTCGATAGCATGATGCGCAGACCTCGAGAGGGTTGCTCCGCACCGAGGGTTTTGAGCCATTCGTCACGAATGCGTTCTTGGCTTATGCAGCAAAGCCGCGACGCGCATTCCTTCATGGCTCGTGCTGTATCCGGCTCGATATCGAAATGCAGGGTAGCGGCGAATCGGGCGGCGCGAAGGATACGCAACCCATCTTCGAAAAACCGATCGTTAGCGACTCCCACGGCGCGAATGACCCGATGCTGGAGGTCCGCGCATCCCCCCGACGGGTCCGTAAGCAGGCGGTCGATAGGGTCATAGGCAATCGCGTTGATGGTGAAGTCACGTCGGGCGAGATCCTCTTCGAGATGATCGACGAATCGGATCTGGTCGGGATGTCGACCGTCGGTATAGGCGCCGTCTCCCCGCAAGGTTGTCACTTCATATCTCTGGGCGTTCAAGACCACGGTGACGGTTCCGTGCTGCAATCCCGTCGGGATGACTTTTCGAAACAGCGACATGATATCGTTGGGACGCGCATCCGAAGCGATATCCCAATCATGCACGAAGCGGCCAAGCAACAAGTCTCGAACGCAGCCTCCGACGATCCAGCATCGCCATCCCCGATCGCGTAAACGGCGGCATAGAAACAGAACGTCTGGGGGAACGGATTTCGCCAAATCGGGGATAGGGGTCATGGTCGATGGGGCATGGAGAGGGAAGGCCCCCTCCGCGGCGGTGGTATCGATGGGATTGTGGCATGCTTGGCGCCGCGAAACCTTGTCATTCGTAAGGCTGATCGTCCAGTCACTTGGCCCAAGGATTGATGATCTCACCGGTGCCCATGGTAGGAGGCGTTTTGGGGTTGGGGGGGGAAGGGGTCGAAGCCGGTGGTGGTCGATGGGGAGTACGATCCGTGGTTTCCGTGGATTTTGGCGCAGAGCGTCCGAGGGACTGTGCGCGCAAGACGATGTTTCTGCGCTTTTCGGAGCCATCGAGTTCGACCGTTTGGGAGGCATATCCGGCGGCACGCACGGTGACTTGGACCGTTTGCCCTTCGGGGACGGGAACCAGGTTGGGGGCTTCTCCTAATCGCTTATCTCCCAACAAAATCTCGGCGTTGGGGGCATTGCTCACGATCATGACGTCGATGAACCGTGTTGTGGGAGCGGCGGAAACGATGGGAGAGGGGGTGGTCGAGGTTGATGGGGGTGTGACGGGCAGTTGATCGGAAGCCACGACGGGTGTGGACAGGGCGGCGCCCTTATCGTCGTGCAATAGCACGACACCAAGCACCGCGGCGGTGGCTACCACCAAACTTGCGATTCCTGCCATCAGAAGCCAAGGCCGTTTTTTCTGAAGGTGAGCGGGGGTCGCGGGCACCGCTACCGGCATGGCGGACTTGAAAAAGTCGGCGGGTACGTTGAAGCCACCGGAGCGAGACGTCATTTCGTCAATGGCACCGGGGGCTTGCCCTTCGCTCAGCTTGTCGATATCCGCGATGAGTTCCTGCATGGATTGATAGCGAAGCTGGAGTTTTTTCGACAAGCACTTCAGGATGATGGCTTCCAGACCGGCAGGAATGTCCTGCGGCGGAACGAGAGCCCGAATCGGCACGGGAGCTTGATACAGGTGTTGGGTCAGGATGCCCATGAAGTTGTCGGCATCGAAAGGCAGCCTCCCGCTCGCCATTTCGTACATGATAACGCCCAAGGAATAGATGTCCGTTCGATGGTCGACGGCAGCCCCTGCTGCTTGCTCGGGAGACATATAGTGGGGGGTTCCGAAAACCGAGCCGTGTCGCGTGAGCTTGGCTGTTTCCGAAGCTGTTTTCGCTATGCCGAAATCCAGAATTTTGACGAAGTCTTTCTCGTCGCCGTGCCGAATCAGAAAGACGTTGTCTGGTTTCAAATCCCGATGAACGATCTGGCGGTCATGGGCCGCCCCGAGACCGACTGCGATTTGTTTGGCTATGTGGATCAAACGAGTGATGGGCACCGGATGGCCCTCGTCATCGAACACCGACGTGAGCGGCTTGCCGTCGAGATACTCCATGACGAAATAGGTGGATCCATCGGGTAACGTGCCGAAGTCGCTGATGTCGATGATATGAGGGTTGTCGATGGCTGACGTTGCGCGTGCTTCGCGCAAAAACCTTTCCGATACCTCCGCATCCCTCGCTAGATCGACACGAAGCACCTTGATCGCAACCGCTTTGTCGATGACTTTGTGCCGACCCCGATACACGACCCCCATGCCGCCCTCACCGAGAATACTCTCCACCTTGTAGCGGCCGTCGAAGGTGGAACCGATGTAGGGATCGGACTTGAGACGGCTACCAGCCGGCGTGGGCTCTTCGGATGGTTCGGGTTCCAGAAGCGGTACTTCTTCCTCTTCCAATTCCAACACTGTCTCGACAACACCGGATGGGTCCGAGGGATTGGGATTCACCAGGGGTACGCTTGAGGAGTCCGACATCAGCATCACCGACGGTTGCGCCTCATGATTTTTTCGGAGCCGACGCGGCGCATCTCTAAGATGAACAAGAGATGGGCGATCGCGCAAGCTTTTGACTTATGGTTCTTCTCTCAGCCCTTGGGAACATCGCATCTGTTATTTCGCATTTTCGCCGTTGATGAAATATATGCAGTGAGAATTGCGGAAATCGAACAAAATGCTCGAGTCGATTCCTCCAACCCCTCGCGCATCGCCCTCTGCCCAAAATCTACATTTCATATGTAAATTCACTGTGTTGTATTAATTGAGCCCCTTGGTGGGGGAAGACGAAATGCGCGGCGCATTCATCGCCATCTCGGAGACACGGACGGGATGTCGTTTGGGGCATCGTGGAACCGAGCGTAGGCGTTTTCGTATTTTGTTCAGTTTTTTGCAGGAGCGTGCCTTGCCGGTCTGACGTGAGAGGTGTCTGGACCCGGGTCAGGGGTGGGCTGAGCCACACAAGACTGGCTCAGCCTGGTCGGCTTGGGCTAACGTAAGGGTGAAGTACACCATGTCCGAATCGCCGCTGGGGCCTGTGCCTACACAACTAGCCCATTTCGAAATCAAAGGCAGGATTGGGTTTGGTGGGATGGCGGAGGTATTTCTTGCGGATAAGCACGGTGCGGAAAACACGTGTAAGAGGTTGGTGGTCAAGCGGATCCTGCCCGTCTATGGCAACAACAGCGATTTTCGGGAGATGTTCAAGGCCGAAGCGGGGGTAGCCACCCGTTTGAATCATCCCAACATCGTTCAGGTTTACGAGTTTCAAGAATTCGCGGAAGCGGGGCAACTGCTATCGATGGAATATGTCGAGGGCTTGGACCTCGGAAAGCTCATGGCCTATGCGCGTATCAAGTCCACGCGTATTCCGCCGTGGGTTGCGGCGTATATCATCGCGGAGGCGGCCAAAGGGCTTCATTACGCCCACGAGCGAAAAAGCGATGATGGTGTCGCGCTCGCCATCGTCCACCGTGATGTATCCCCCCAAAATATTTTATTATCCTATGAAGGCGCGGTAAAAATTGCGGATTTTGGTGTCGCGACAGCGAATCTATTTCGCGACAAGGTGGGAGTGCTCAAGGGCAAGTACGGATATATGTCGCCCGAGCAAGCACGGGCGGAAATCGTCGATCGTCGCACCGATATTTATGCATTAGGGGTCATTTTTTATGAAATGCTCGCGGGTCGTCCCCTGCGCCCAGGATTATCGGGCGACGATCTTCTAGCGGCGGTTCGGTCAGGGCAGATCGTGGCTCCGTCGACGTACGTTCGCGACATTCCCACCGAACTCGAGGCGATCGTGTTGCGTGCGTTATCCGCGCGCAAAGAGGAGCGATACCAAACGGCCCGCGATATGGCGGGAGCCATTTCTCGCGCCATGATGCAGCGTCAGCAATTGGTGGAAGCCGTCACGCTCGAAGGCACGATCGAGGCTCTCGCACCCAGAAATATTACTTCCCCTGACGTTGATCGGAAGCTTGCGTTTCGGCAGTCGGGCGGCCTCGGAGACCTTGCGGCCCAAAACACGGTTGCGGCGGTGAGAAGTGCTCGCGATGGCTCGGGGATTTCGTCGGTGGGCACCCACGATGAGCCTGATATCGAAGCGAAAAAAACGGCTCCGAACAAAGTGACGAAAGAAGTACGTCATGTGGCGATATTGACGTTGCGGTTGCATGGTTTGGAAGAGCTTCGTCAGCTCGGGGGCGCCGAACGGGGCATCGAGCGTGAGATCCGAAACATGCTCGACAGCCTTGCATTCAAGTGGGGCGCGCGCCTCACCTGGACTTCTCATGATCATGCCCGGGCCATCGTCGGTCTGTTGGCAAACCCGAGTCGAGCCACCTCTGATGCCGCGAATTGTGCCATTGACATCCAGGAGTTTCTGAAAGCTTCGGCGGAGGAATGGCCGGTGACCGTGCAAGCCTCCATCGGCATTGTGCGTGGAATTGCCTCGGGGGTGCGGGATCATCAAGGGCATTTGATCGACCATGCCCTTCAGAATCCGGCGGAATTTTTGGCCTCGTTGGTAGGGGATAGGGCCCCGGCGGGATGCACATGGGCAGCGGGAGGGATTTATCGACTCGTTCGCGATGAGTTTGTGTGGCGCGACGCTTTGCCGTTGCATATCGAGGATGCTGCCGCGCGCCAAGCTCCTTCCACGATGCGCATACACGAGCTTATTCGTCGTTTCTCCCGGGGCGAGCGAGCCATTCGCCGTGAGGCGAGTCCTTCGGATCTCATTGGGCGTGATGCGGAAAAAGCGGACCTCCACTCCGCTCTGCACAATGCAACGCAGCCAGCGGAAGCGGGGGCGGAACACGTGGTCGTACGCGTCGTCGTGGGGGAGATGGGCATTGGAAAAAGCGCTCTCGTTCGCGCTTTCCTCAATGAAGTCCGATCGGATGTATCGCGCATCCATCTGGACCCTTCCCCTGCCAACAGCGAACTGGCGTTTGGTGCCGTGGCCGAACTCGTCCGCGCCCTCAGCTCGACTTCCTCGGACATGAAATTGGAGCAAGCGCAGGCGGTACTCAACGACCTTTTGGGCATGCCGGGCGGGGCGATCACGTATCGTCTTGCGCAGTTGGTCAGTGGGGAACGGGAAGAACATGGGGAAGACGAAGACGCGGCGTACGTTCGGAAAATCGTTGTGTCGGGGCTGCGTCGTCTTTTGGCGGTCCATACGCAGGTGGGCGCTTCGATTTGGATCATCGATGGTTTGCAATGGGTAGACCGGCCCAGTCTCGAAATTTTCTCGGAGTTGATGCGGGAATCGGGGCCGCATCCGCTCTTGGTGTTGCTCGTTACGCGCCCGGAAGAGCGAGTACTTCCTTTCATCGAGAACTTGGTTCGCATCGAACTTCGTGGACTGCGCTTCGATGAAATGGCGCAGTTGGTGGAAAGCCGTTTTGGCGTACAACAAGGGGTTGCATCGGCTTGTGCGGATCTCATTCCGCGTGTGGCGGGAAATCCATTTTTTCTATTGGAAATGGTCGATGCGCTGCTCGAGCAAGAAACGCTTGAAATCAAGGATCATGATGGCCGACAGATCATGGTGCGGGCGAAGCAATCCGCGAACCGGGCCCAAGCGTTACCCTCCACGCTCGAGCAACTCATTGCCAACCGGCTCAACGAACTTCCGCCGGAAGAGCGAGCGGTCGTTTCCTGGCTTTCCGCAGCCGGAGGCCCCCTTTCGGAATCCGACATCGTCAATCTCGGTCGTCTGACCAGTCCAGAGCCGATAGGACGGTTATGCGCGCGAGGCATGTGCGACCGGCGTGGCGATTCGATCGACTTTCGTCATCCCATCGCCAGAGACGTGGCGTATCAAGCCATCGACGCGAAAGAGCGGGTTCTTTTGCATCGTCGTTTGGGTGAGCATTTGGCGGAAACGCCGATTGCTTCGGGATTGTCCGCGGTGATCGTGGCGAGGCATCTGGCGCGAGGCAAGCTTTTCTCTCGTGCGGCGGACTATTACTTGGAAGCGGCACAAGCGGCACGAGCCGGATACCAGACCCAACTCGCAAGACCGTATTTTCAGCGCGCTCTGCTATTGCTCGACACCTCGGATTTGCGTCGTTTGCGGGCCCATGAAGCGTTGGAGGGCATTTATCGATTGCTGGGACGACACAAGCAGCGTCGAAGGCATTTGCATGCTCTTCGGCAAATGGCGCGAGGGAGCAACAGTGCGGAGTGGGTGGCTTTGGCGCTGCTTCGGACGGCGGTATTTTATTATGACGAAAACTTTTATTCGAGTTGTGAGACGGTAGCTCGCCAAGCGTGTGAGGCGGCGCGGGTAGCGTCGGCGCCCTATATCGAGGTGGAGGCGTTATCGACGCAAGGGGAGGCGTTGCGGGAACTTGGCGACGTGCAAGGGGCCTTGGCTGCCTGCGACCGAGCGTTGAAACTAGCGAAAAATAAAGGGGTTTCTCCGCGAATTCGAGCTGATGTCCTTCGCTCCCGTGGCTTGTTGTTGCGTCGCGTGGGCCGTGTTCGCGAGGCGGTGGACTGCCATGTGGAAGCGATTGCGGTGTTTCGGCGGGTTGGGGCTCGAAGGCCGGAAGCGCGGACGATGAACGCGCTTGCTTTTGCGATGTTCGTTCTCGAGCGTTTTGAGGATTCGATTGCGCTTGCGCTGTCTTCGATCAGCATCGACCTTGCGATCGGAGGTCGATTTCAGATAGCCAAAACGTTGTCGAACATCGGCCAAGCCTATGCGCGACTAGGAGATTTGGCGCGGGGCATCGCTTATCTCAAACGGGCTCGTGAAGCGCATGAGCATTATGGGGACCAGGACTCTCGGGCGGATACGCTCATTGTATCGGCGGAAGTGATGCTGGAAGCGGGGGACTTGGATGCGGCGCGGAGTTTCTGCCTCGATGCGGCGGCGCTGACTTCCGTAACGGGCAGTGCGTACGACGAGGTTCATGAAAAAATCGTGCATGCGATGCTCGATCGAATGAGCAACGATTCGGCAAGAGCGGTAACGCTTGCCGCTTCTGCACGACAAGCGGCGGAAAGCCAGGCTTTGGTGAGTTTTTCTTGTCTTGCCACCGCCGTGGAAGCCGCCGCGAGGGTCGATATTGGGGAGGTTCATACGGGGATTTTGCTTGCGACGACGGCGCTCGGTTCCATTGCGGCCATTCAGGGTTCCGAGTTTGGTTTGGAAATCTGCGTGATATGTTGGGATACACTACGTCGTGCGGGCTCTCCCCAAGCCATCGAGGCAAAGCGGGTAACGTTGGCCAGGATCGCGCAAATCGTATCGCATATTCGAGATCCGAGGCTCAAAAGCCTGTTTTTCAACCGGTCCGTGGTTCGGTTGGTTCTTGATGAAGCCAAACCGCAGACCTCCGTGTCGTGAGCGTCTTTGGCTCAATCCTACCATGCCCTGATGGAATTACGCTTCGAGGCGTCTATACTCGCCGCCATGCTTGATACGGTGCGAGCCTTCGTGGCTCTCAATCTCGAAATGGCCTCCACGCGGCGCATCATCGCGTTGCAACGAGGGTTGCGCGCGAGCCCGGAGCTTCCTTCCGCCCAGGTAGCGTGGGTGGCCGCGCCCAACCTGCATCTAGGTCTTCGAGCGTTGGGTTCCATGGATGCAGCGTTGACGCCTGCCCTTGCGGATGGGATGCGTGAGGCGCTTCGGACCCTGCCGCCGATCCGTATTCCGCTGGTGGGTCCGGCCGCGTATCCTTCGGAATCGGAAGCGCGTCTGGTGGTGGTGGAACCCGCGCAGATTCCCGATGCGCTTCGAAACCTCGGGGAACGAATCGAGGCTCTTGTGCAGTCTATCGGATTTGCTCCTGAAACAAGACCCTTTCGTCCGCATATCGTATTGGCGAGGACGTCCACGGCCGTGGCTGTGTCGCGATGGTTTGCTTCGTTGGGGCGCGTGGACCTTCCGGAGGCTCAAGCCACGGAATGCGTCGTTTTCGAGCAAAAGGCGGTTCCAGCCGCGGAATACCCCGCATTGATAAGAGTGGGGTTGTCGAATCCCACATCCCATCGTTCCCAACGACCTCGCCCCTCTCAACGTTCACGGGCTCGCTCCAAACCACCGGCGGCAGGGGCCCAGGACTCGTCCACCACGATTCCATCTCCTCCGAAAGTGCCGAGCGATCTCGACATCTCCCCGGGGTCTGACGTGGATGCGGTGAAAAGTGACGATGCATGACATGGGCAGTGACGGCAGTGCCATGGGCCAGCAAGGGGGAGGTTTCGACGAGCAGCTTGTGGCTTCGGCGGAGCTACTGCAGCGAATACGCGGGTTGAGTCGACGTTTCTCTGGGGTGGGGCTTAGGGGCACGGCGTTGATTCGGATGCCGCAGTGCGACCGGTTGGTATCGTCGGAGGCGAGAGTCTGGTTTGCGTTGGAGAATCTACAAATCACGGGTTCTTTCAAAGTGCGGGGGGCTTTGGCGGCGTTGGACTCATGGTCTGGGTGTACGGATCGAACCGTGGTGACGGCATCGGCTGGAAATCATGGTGCCGGGGTAGCGTTTGCGGCGGAGGTGTTGGGTTGGCAAGCGGTGGTGGTGGTACCGGAGGCAACACCACGTCGGAAAGTGCAGGCGATACAGCGGGCGGGGGTGAAGCTGGAGCGGGTGCAAGGGGGATACGATCGAGCGGAGGAACAGGCATATTCTCTAGCAAAAACGCATGGTTGGCGTTTTCTATCCCCCTACGACGACGTTGTCGTTGCCGCGGGCAATGGGGGGTCATTGGGATTCGAGATCGTGCAACAGCTTGGTTGTGTGCCGGAGCGGGTCGTGGTTCCCGTGGGTGGCGGCGGATTGGCATCGGGGCTTGGTTGGGCGTTGGCGCAACAAGCGGGCGAGTCGATTGGACAGAACCGTCGAGTGTGGGGAGTGCAGAGTGAGATGTCTCCCGCCATGGCGAGGTCTTTAGAGGAAAAGCGAGCGATTGAATCGCTCGAACCGTTGGGGCCGACGCTTGCGGAGGGGTTGGAAGGTGGGGTTCGTGCAAGGGCTTTTGACCGGGCGGCGATGGTTTTGGGGGGGGTATGGGTGGTGACGGAACAGGAAATATCGTGGGCAATACAATGGATTTGGCAGGAATTGGGGCTTCGGGTCGAGGGGTCGGCCGCCGCGGCGTTGGTTCCCCTTCTTTCGGGTAGACTACGAGGGTGGATACAGGGAAATATGGTCATCGTCTTGACTGGAAGAAACGTCGACGACGATGTATTTCGTCAAGTGACGGGCGACGCTTGTTGTCGTTCCGTTGGATGGTCGCTTTGAATTATGAAACGATACAGGGGGTCACTCGATTGGGGTGACAGGTAGGTTGATGCGAAACAGGACCAAGGGTGACGTAAGGCTGCTCGATCAGATGCTGATGGATCAACGCATCAGCACCGAGCAGTATGAAGCGTCGCTAACGCATTACCAGGCCAATGGTGGACGGATCGAGGAGTCGATGCTCGAGGTCAACGCCATTAGCGAGGTGGATTTGCTCAAGTACCTTGCGGCGTTTCACAAGACGCGATTCGTATCGACGGAAAAGCTATCGAAGGCGGATATTCATCGTACGACGTTGGAGAAGGTTCCGAAGAAACTGGCGGAGGGGCTTGGGGTATTTCCGGTGTTATGGGATCCGCAGGCGGGGGTATTGTCGGTGGTTACCAGTGATCCCGACAATCTCGAAGTGCTCAAGGAAGTGCAGATATTCGCGGCGGCAAAGGAGGTTCGGGCTTTTGTGGCGAGGCCCGCGGCCGTGCGGGCGGCGATCGCGAAAGCTTATGGTGGGGACATTCATGCCTTTGCCATTCTCGATCGTTCTGCGCACGAGCAGTTTCAGACGATGTTGGATGTGTATGAGCGCAACCTCGTGAGTGAAGAGACGATGGCGGTTGCGTTGGCGGATGCCAGGGAGCGAGAGCGTGTGCTTTCGGGCGATGCGTTGGAGCAATCGGCTTCGGTGGCGGTAGGCGGGCTCGGGACGGTGACGTCGGAGCCGTATATCGAGACGCTCAACGTTATGGTGAGTCTGATTGAGAACCCGCGACCGGATCTTCGGGGTCATTCCTCGCACGTGGCGCGTTTGACGAAACGCATTGCGGAGCGCATTGGGTTGGCTCCGGTGGAGGTTGCTTCGATGGTCGTGGCGGCGCATTTGCACGACCTGGGCAAGATGAGCGCCTACCATCTTACGGCGCTGAACGTGTCGCAATACGAGGGGCATCGGGTAGCGGCGGAGAAGTCGTACATGACGCCGCGGCGCTTGCTCGAGGGAGTGAACTTGAATCCGTCGACGATCAAAGCGCTGGAGAGTATGTATGAGCGTTTCGATGGAACTGGGCTTCCGGGGGTGCTGGGGGGTAAGGATATTCCGTTGGGCGCTCGTATCCTCGCGATCACCGATACGTACGCGGATTTGACACAGAATCCTCGCAATCCTTTTCGAAAGACGCTGCGTCCCATGGAAGCGAGCGAGGTGCTCGAGCGATTCAAGACAACGGTATTCGATCCCAATCTGGTCGATTTGTTCAAGCATGCGGTGACGGGCGACGACATGCGGGCTCGTTTGCTTGCCAATCGTCATAAGGCATTGGTGATCGATCCGGATCCGGAGGAGACGACGCTGCTCGAGCTTCGCATGATCGAGCAAGGATTCGAGGTGGTGATTTGTCGCGCTTCCGATCAGGCGGCCAAAGCGTTGCACAGTGGGGATTTTGAGATTGTCGTTTCGGAAGTGGACCTCAAACCGGAAGATGGGTTTGCTCTTTTTGGAGCCATGAAAGAACAACCCTACGGCCAGGATTTATCGTGGGTATTTCTTACGCGACGTGCGGCGCGGGGCGATGTGCAGAGGGGATTCGACTTGGGAGCCGCTGATTATGTCATCAAGCCTGCGCAAGCGGACGTGTTGGTGACCAAGCTCAAGCAGATCATCGAGCGAAACGCAACCAAGACGCGCCACAAGGGGGTATCGGGTTCTCTTACGGAAATGGCTCTTCCGGACATCGTGCAAATCCTGTGGCACGGCAGAAAAACTGGGGCTTTGCGCATTCGTTCGGGTTCCGACCATGGTGAGATCCACTTTCAACACGGAGCCATCGTCAACGCGATGCATGGTCGATTGCGCGGCGAAGATGCCTTTTATACGATGCTTCGGTTGAAATCGGGGGAATTCGCGTTGGACCCCAATTTCATTCCTCAGGCAAAGGTGATTCATGATAGTCCCGAGGCGTTGTTGCTCGAAGGGATGCGTCGTTTGGATGAGGGACAAGGTTGAAATGGCGGTTCGACGGTGTGCGCTTCCGAGCCCAACGTGTGGTAACCTGATGGGGTCTCGCTTTTTTGGGTGAGTGGAGTCATCTCGTGAGCAAGGCGCAGTCGCCACTTCTCGGATTCAATAACAACGTCAAACACCGTGGGCGTATGTTCCATATTCAGACGGAGGATTCGGGAATCAAGTATCCCCACATCATTACGCATTTGTTTGCCGACGGCGGTCGCATCCTCAAGAGCACCAAAACCTCTTACGCCGAGTATATTGGCAGCGAGAATCTTCGCGAGACGGTTCGCAACCTGATGCAGGAACAGCATAAGTCCATGTTCATTGCGTTGCGTGACGGCCAATTTGATCACCTGATCGACGAAACGATGGACGAAAAACGGGGCTCGGGCGAACAGGGGAAAGGTGCCGCGGAGCCAGAGCCTAGCGTGGCGGTACCGGAGTCAGCGCAAGGTCCTATTTCCAGCGCGGTGCTCGATGTGGAAGTCCTCGAGCGAGCGGCGGCTTCGGTGCAAAGCCGGTCTCCTCTTTTTGGTGGCGAGGACATGCCTCCTCCCCCCCCTACCGTGTTGCCAACGCAAAAGCCGAGTGGTTCGTACCGTGCGGTGGGAGTGGGGCCCTCCAGCCAAGCCACCGACAAAAACAAAGGGCATTATTCGGCTCCGCGTCCTGCCTCCATCTTCGGAACAGCTTCGGTGTCCGAGTCCTCGAAGACGGTGTTTGGGGAAGATGTCATTAGCAGCAAGTCACTCGACGAAGTGATCATGGACTTTCTTTCCGAGGAGTTCGACACCTCATCGAACCACGAAGGGGATGAAGACTCGGACAAACGTGGACGCTCGTAACCGAGAGAAAGACTTCCTCGCTCGTGCCGGGGCTTTGGCGTGGGCGTTGCCCACCGATAGCTGGTTGTATGAGGACGATTGTCTTGTCGTTGTGAGCAAACCCGCGGGCATGTCGGTGTCGGGATCGGAACACGATCTATTGTCGCGTGTTCGGATCATCCTTGATTTCCAGGCCAAGAGCACCGAAGGTCTTGGCGCTCCCATTCATCTGGACAGAGATGTGTCTGGAGTCGTGGCGTTGGCAGCGAGCAAGCAAGCCAATGCATCGATGAGTCGGCAGGTACAACAGCATGCTTTGTCGTGGACGTTCGTGGTTGCGGTGTCTTGTTCTTTCGACTTAGCCCCGAGGGGGCAAAGGGATGTGGGAGTCATTCGAGATCGAAACGGATTGATGCGTGCGAGTCGGGGCAAATCCGATAAGCGAGTCCATCTCGACTATCAGGTGCAATCGCGACAAGGGGACCGGTATTTGATCGAGGTACGATGTGCTGATGGACCGAGGGCGATACGAGCTGTGCTTGCATCGATGGGTATTGCTGTCGCGGGGGACGTCGTGTTTAAAGGTCCCGAAGCTTCGCGTTTGTTGCTCCATGCCAAGCAATTGACGTTGTTGCATCCGCGGCATGAAGGCGTCGTGACCTATCAGGCGCCTGAGCCATGGGCATTTCACGCGTGGATGCATCGACAGCAACGAGCCGAGCAACTCGACACGTCGAGCTTGGCGCAAGCATTGAAAGAGGCTGCGTGCAAACGCTTCTCGTTGTGTGCGCGGGGGCTAGAGGCATTTCGGCATGTGCATGGGGAAGCGGAAGGGCTGCGAGGATTGGATATCGAGTGGTACGGGAACCATGCGGTGGTGTGGGTAGAGGAGCAGACCTGCGACCGGGCCGTGGACGGGCTGCTCGCGGTTCTTGGGGAGTGGGAGCCCGCGGGGATTTACTTGAAAAAACGTCCCAAGCAGGCCTCGCGAGCGAGCGATGGGCAGGGGGCCCCTTTGGTGTTTTCGCATGCGGTACGAGGACAAAACACACCGGAGCCGTTTTCCATCCTGGAGGATGGATTGGAGTATCTCGTGGACTTGGGGCAAGGGCTCAGCACGGGATTGTTCTTGGATATGCGTCGAAATCGGGCGTGGGTTCGACAAAACAGCCATGGGGCGGAGGTGCTCAACCTTTTTTCCTATACCTGTTCGTTTACGGTAGCGGCAGCCGCGGGAGGTGCCAAACGGACGGTGAGCGTGGATATTTCGAAGCGTTCGCTGGAGGTGGGTGATCGTAACCTGTTGAAAAACGGTCTTAAATCACCGAATCATGAGTTTGTCTGCGATGATGTCCGTCGTTGGGTCGAGCGGGCAAATCGTCATCCCCATCGTTTCGATATGATCATTTTTGATCCGCCTTCCTTTGGGACGTCGCGATGGGGCCGTTTCTCCGTGATGCGTGATTATGAAAGCCTCGTGTCGTTGACGATGCGGTTGTTGAGGGATGGGGGCTGGTTGCTGGCATGCACCAATCACCGGGCGGTACGGATGGGGAAGCTACAGGGCTGGCTTCAGTCGGCGGCGAGTGCGGCGGGTTGTCGATGGACGGTGTTGGAGCGAGCGTCGGCGGATCTGGATTTTCCCGTGGGACTGGAGGGCGAGCCTCATTTAAAGGCATTTCGGTGCCGTGTGGCATGGAAATGACGACCCAACGGTCTTGGAGGGGAGATCCATGGAACGGAAGCGTAATAGAATACGGCTGGTCACTGCCCGATCTGCCCGCAAGCGGAACGGGTGAGGATTTGATACACTTCGGACAGTTGACGTTGTTGTGGTTGAGGAGAAAGCCATGATTCGGACAGCACTTCTGGCACTTATCGTAGGGACTCTTGCCACGGGATGCGTGGTGACGACGGGTGGAGCGCCATCGAATTCGTCTCCGACCCATAGTTATAAAGTGAGAGGAAAAAGTCGGAGCCACAGTAACCACGGCGGTTCGCGAGCCGCGGCAACACCAGGGACGACGCAGCCTGGGGGGCAATCTGGGGGTGGTGAAGCGGTGGCGACGCCTCCGGTGGTAACGCCTACGACAGAAGCGACGCCGACGACGGGCACCACACCGACTCCGGGCATGACGACAACACAAGGGCTGCCGTCGGTCCATCAGCAATCCAATCCTGCGGGAACGACGACCACGGGAGAAGAACAAAACGGCAATCAACCCAGAAGGCGGCTTCCCAAAGCGAACCTGCCGGTGCTGACACCAACCAAGTAGCCGCTGGGTGTTCGTCTATCGAACGGAATCCGTGCGAACTGGCGTCCCTCTGGAGTAGGCTCGGCATGCTTCTTCCAGGTTGGGAACGATCATGTCTTTTCACGCACGACAACTGACCGCCGCTGCCATCGTCCTTGGCATTTCCATTGTTCTTGGGTTCTTGATTCCCACGGCTGCCACCTATCTGATGCTTGTGGGGGCCTTGGGGGCTGTTGCGGTTTTCGCGACCTCGCTGGGTGTCAATCCGACGGGATTGCGGGAGCTACCGACAGCGATCGCGCAATTGGAACGGGGAGAGCGTCCCCAACTGCCTGACAACGCATCCCCTTACGTCGTGCAGGCTTTCGAAAAGGCTTCCACGCTTGCGGATAGGGCGCGTGACGATGGGTTGGGTTCGACCCTCGAGGCGTTGGGGTCCGCGCTTCGAGAAGCTAGCGAAGGCAACAAACCCTCGTGGCCCGAAGACCTTCCCGTGAACACCCGACCGCTGTGGAAGCAACTGGCGCAAATCGCATCGTCGATCGAGACTAGTCAGCAATCCATCGCTTCACGCGCGACGGCATTGCAGCGGTCTTCGAGCAAGGTCGACGAGGTGGTTGCGATTCTGACGAACGGATTGGCCGATCGTACGAAACTCGTGACGGAAACATCCCGTACAGTGGTGGATGTATCGGGCCATGCACGGGATCTTGGTCGTCATGTGGAAGCCTTGGCGGCGACGGCGGACTCATCGGCATCGAGCATTGTGCAGATGACGATCACGAACAACGAAGTTGCCACGAGCGTGGGGGATCTTGCGATGAGTGTTCGAGACACGGCGTCTTCGATAGAGCAGATGGCGTACTCCATCAAAGAGGTGGCAAAAAATGTAGATGCGCTTTCGTTGACGACCGAGGAGACGAGTTCCTCGATGAATGAGATGGATGTTTCGATCGATCAAGTGCAATCCAATGCCAACGAGACCGCGCGGTTGAGTGAAGAAGTGGCGCAAGATGCGGAGCGTGGGGCGGAAGCGATTCTCAAAACCATAGGAGAGATCTATCGCATCAAGGAATCCACAGGGGAAGCGGTGTCGGTGATCTCGAATCTCGGTTCGAAAATCGAAGCGATAGGACAGATACTCAACGTGATCGATGACGTTGCGGAGCAAACGAATCTATTGGCGTTGAATGCGGCCATCATCGCCGCGCAGGCGGGTGAGCATGGTAAAGGTTTTGCGGTTGTGGCCGATGAGATCAAGGATCTTGCGGAGCGCGCCGGAGCGAGTACCAAGGAAATTGCCGAGCTTACGAAGACGATCCAGAACGAGTCCAAAAATGCTGTCATCGCCGTGGAGCGCGGTGCCAAGAACGTGGATCGTGGAGTCGAGGTGTCGAATGAAGCAGAGCATGCGCTCAAAAAAATTCTTGAGAGTTCCCAGAAGTCGACGAACATGGTTCGAGCGATTGCTCGCGCGACGGTAGAGCAGGCGAAGGGGTCTCGGCAGGTGACCGATGCCATTGGGCGGATAGCGGAGACAGTTCAGCAGATTGCGGTGGCCACGGCGGAGCAAGCGCGCGGTTCCGAACTCATCATGCGAAGCGTGGACCGGATGCGCGCGATTACGCAACAAGTCGAGCAGTCGAGCCAAGATCAAGCGAAAGGGGGACGGGACGTGACAGCGTCGATGGAGAGCATTACATCGTTGCTCGAACAGCTTTCTCATGCGCATCGAGCGTTGTCACGAGGTGCGGACTCGTTGGTGGCGTCCGCCACGCAATGGGAACAAGCCATCGAGCAAGAAGAGTCGGCGTTGCATCAACTCAGCGGCGAGACGTTACGTTTGCGTGATCTGCGGTGAACAAAGAGGTTTTGGACCCAAGGGGGGGGACGGTCTTCGTTGTCTGACGAACCTTGGCGCGGCGAAGGGTTCGCTGTCCGGATGAATGGGAGCTAGGTCGCGCGTGAGGGTAGCTGATCGCAGGAAGCGTATTGGCACGCGGTGTTCTCGAGATTGGAAGACGGATGAAATCGGGGGGTCATTCACCGGAGGATAGGCGTCGTTCGATTTCTTCGAGGTGTGCGCGCAACTCGGGATCGTGATCTCGCATGGCTTCGACTTTTCGGACGGCGCTCATGACGGTGGTGTGATCGCGATTGGCGAAGGCGCGTCCGATTTCTGGAAATGAGCACTTGAGCCGTTGGCGGCACAGGAACATGGCGATGTGCCGAGCGCGAGACACGCTGCGATGTCGGGCCTTGGACAGCATGTCCGAGGTTTCCACGTGAAAGTGGCGGCAAACGACTTGTTGGATGTATTCGACGGTGGGGGTGGGTTTTCTCGTGGGTTGTGCAGAGGAAAGCTCGTGTTCGGCGAACGACAGGTCGAGAGGACAGCCGAGAAGGGATGATTTGGCGATGAGCCGAATGAGCATACCTTCGAGTTCCCGCACGTTGGACTGAACGGTTTGAGCAAGCAAAACAGCTACTTCTTCCGGCAGGTCCACATTCTCGATCTTTGCTTTTTTTCGTACGATGGCGACACGAGTTTCGAATTCCGGTGTTTGCACGTCAGCCACCAACCCCCACGTGAAACGCGACACCAACCGTTGTTCCATGCGATCGAGTTGTTGTGGATACTTGTCGGCCGCGAGCACGATTTGTTTGTCGCATGCGTGCAGGAAGTTGAACGTGTTGAAAAATTCCTCCTGCGTTTGCGTTCGTCCGGCAAGGGATTGGACGTCATCGATCAAAAGCGCATCGCATTGGTGGTATCGGGCTCGAAACTCGTCCATGCGACGGTCCGAGATGGAGTTGATGTACTCGCTGGTGAAAGAGTCCGCCGATCCGTAGGCGATACGAGCGGAGGGACGTTCGGAGCGTATGCGCAGGGCAATGGCGTGCAGCAGGTGGGTTTTGCCCAATCCGGTGCTTCCGCACAAGAAAAGGGGATTATAACGTCGTCCTGCCCCCCCGGAGGCTGTCGAAGCGGCGGCGAAAGCAAGTTGGTTGCTGGGGCCGACGACGAAGTTGTCGAAAGTGTTTTTGGGGTTGACGCCAAGCAGGGCGGCGGTGGAGGCGGGTCGTTTGGACTCGCGGATCACGGGCTGTGGTTCAGGCTCGACGATCTGAATGGCCCTGGGGATGACGGGATCAGGAATGCGTTTGGAGCTGACGGGGCTATCCAGATCTGAATCGATGGTCCAGACGACATCGAGCGAGGAGCCTGTTGTCTGTTCGATGATGTGAAGCAAGGCAGGCTGAAAGTGATCCCTGATCCAGTCCCTTACGAATTCGTCGCGTGCTCGAAGATGGAGTTTTCCGTCTACGAGGCCATCGAATTGCACGCCCGCAAACCAAGTGTCAAAGGACGCGGGGGAGTGCTCGCGCACTTTTGCGATGGCATCTTCCCACACCTGGCTGTGGATTCTTTCTATCACGTTTTCCCTACTAGTAACGGTAATGAGATTGATGTCTCCCGACTTGTCCACAGGTTTTCCACACCCTCGAACCAACGACCGAATCGAGTTATCCACATGCTGTGGATAACCAGTGGACAGTCAGACCAAATTTCCCCTCGAACACCGCAATGAGATTCCCCGTGTACTTGCGGATACTATTATCCCGTACATGCTCGAAGTGTCGGCTCGTCAAAAAATGTCAGCGACACTGATTCCAATTTTGCTTGAGTCGCTTGTCGAACCCACGCGGTGGGAACGTCAACGTGAGCGAACCCAGTGTTTAGAACGTCACGACGAAGACGTCCACGATGATCTTTCGTGGACTGGGCAACACAATGGAATGGCGTCGAATTTTTTTGCCGGGGCGTCGCGCGAGACAGATTTCGCTTGTGATGGAGAGGTTCGACGCTGCGAGGCAAGTTTGTAACTCTTGGAAGGAACAATCGATTTGGGATTGATGCGGCCTCGGTGTCTCTCGTCGCTGCACCAATATTGCTGATCCATGAAGTCAAGGGAGGAATGATGTCGACGTGCTCATGGGGGGAGATTATCGTAATTCGTGACAAAATATCGGAATACGTGAACTTGTTGTGGTGGCGTTTGGGTGCAGGAGTCTTGGATGCCGGGGCCTTCGGACGGTGGTTCATCTGATATTTTGGCCAAAATCTTGCCGAAAGGGGGCAAGGGGATGTAGCACCCTCGTACAACCCCAACGTCGGTTCATCATGCCCCGAATCCGCGTATTGGCCTTAACGGCAACACTTTTTATTTTTGCAGGTACGATCCCCAACGCCCATGCGGATCGAAGCCGTCTTCCTCCGGAGATTGGTTATAACTACGGGGAGGTGGAAGACGCTCGATGGGCGGCGACGTCGGGTGCGTTGCGGGCGGTTGGCAACGGGATCACGGGTATCTGGGGCAATCCGGCGAGTCTTGCTCAGGCGCAAGTGTACCATATTGGTGCGATTGCGGGGGTTTGGCCCGAAGCCAAGCGTCAATCGTACGGGGTGGGGGCGATGGATTCGGTGACCTCCCGGTTGGCGGCTGGACTTGGATTTGTTTGGAGCGATCAAGATCCGGACGGATTGAAGCGAGAGTCTCGGGACCTTCGTCTTGCTTTGGCCTATCCGTTTTCGCCTGCGGTTTCTTTTGGTCTCACGGGTCGGTACCTGCACTTGAAGCAGGACGGGCTTGGTCCTTTGGGGCAGAGTTATGCATCGGGGGGGCTGGCGGACGAGGCGATGCTCGAGGGTTTTTCGTTTGATGCGGGTCTTCGGATCGCGCCTTCCGAAAACTTTTCCTTTGGCCTGCTTGGTTCGAATCTATCCAATCCGGGACATGGGCTTCAGCCGACGACGGCCGGAGGGGGCTTGGGTGTGGGGACGCGTGACTTCGTCATCGAGGCGGATGTGCTTGCGGACTTTACGACGTGGCAAAAGACGACGACGCGAGCGATGGCGGGGGCCGAATTTTTGGCGGGAAATAACTTCCCCCTTCGTCTTGGCTATCGATACGACGCGGGAGCGTCTTCCCATGCCATCTCCGGCGGGCTTGGCTACATCGACCCGGCGTTTTCGGTCGAGCTTGGGGCGCGACGATCGGTAGCGGGCGATGGGCATACGGTGCTTGTTTTCACGGTTCAGTATTTTGTCGAGTCGAGTGGGATGACGCGTGCGCCTAGCGCGGCGTTTTGAGGGAAGGATAGCGAGCGACGAACCGCCTCGATCGAGCGGTTGTTGCGTGTCTTCGATCCTTCAATCGTTTCTTCCGCGCGTCTGGGGACACAACGCGACAATGGGATTCGAAAGACGTTCTCATTCATGGCGAACCGTGGTAGACCGTGTGCGGGTGTGGGTAGATTCGAAAGAATAGCACCTGCACCTCGGGTTTCTGCGTATGCGGAGTCCGGCTTGGAGCAGGAAGCCTTCTCGGGCTCGCCTTATCGAGGCCGAGGTTTGGCAGCATGCTCCGTTTTATGGTGAGGATGAGTTTGCTTCGTGCGCTCATCCACGTGGTTAGCAGCAAAGCGGCAACACGGCGTTCGGTTGGCAAGCCCATGGGCGTTTGTGGTTGATGAGTAAGGTTTCGCGATGGAACGACTAGGCCTCTCCGCGGCAACTCGTGCGGTCATCCTCGTTGGGGATTACGGCAGTGGTAAGACGGAGATTGCGGTGAACCTCGCGCTGCAGCTAGCGGCGACGCAGGCGTATCCCATCGCGATTGCGGATTTGGACTTGGTGAATCCGTATTTCCGTTGTCGCGAGGCGGTCGAGCCTCTCGAACGCGTGGGGATTCGTGTCGTGATTCCCCAAGGAGGGCATCGCTTTGCCGACCTTCCCATCTTGCTGCCTCAGGTCAAGGGCTTGTTACAGAACGACGATCAGCTTGCGGTATTGGATGTCGGAGGCGATGAGGTGGGCTCGAGGGTCCTTGCGGGACTTGTCAAAGCCTATCGTCAGGGGGTCCATGAATTGTGGTTCGTGGTCAATGCCAATCGTCCTTTCAACGATACGGTGCAGGGATGTGCGGCCACCATTTCCCGGATCGAGGGAGCCAGTGGTCTTCGGGTGACGGGGCTGGTTCCCAACACGCACTTGATGCAGGAGACCACGGCGGAGATGGTAGGTGAGGGGATTGTGTTGGCGGATCAGGTAGCCGAAAGGTTGTCGGTTCCCGTCCGAATGGTAGCGGTGATGGAGTCGATGGCAGATGCCGTGCGAGCCCATCATCCCGTATTGCGTATGCGTAGGCTCATGGTTCCGCCTTGGTTGAGGCGGGACACGGTGCAGTTAGGTCGAACGGGACCGGAAGCGTTCCGGCTTCGTTCGACGTAGGGAGACGATCGAATGCCAAGCATCCAAGTGGATCGAGACCGGTGCAAGGGCTGTGAGCTTTGCAACGACGCTTGCCCTCAGGGCATCCTTGGGATGTCCAAGCAGATCAACATCAAGGGATATTTCTATGCAGAGGTGATTGATCCGGGGCGATGTATCGGTTGCATGTTATGTGCCGTGATGTGTCCCGATCTGGCTATCGCCGTTCATGGCACTGCGGTGCAGTATCGATTGTACGACTACTTCCAGCCTGAGCAGCGGTGAGGAGAAGCCATGGCGAAGAAGTTGATGAAGGGAAACGAGGCGATTGGCGAAGCGGCGATTCAAGCGGGTTGCCGCAACTACTTCGCCTACCCGATCACGCCGCAAAGTGAGGTGGCGGAATATCTTTCGCGTCGGATGCCGGAAGTGCAGGGCCACTTTGTGCAAGCGGAGAGCGAGCTTGGGGCGGCCAACATGGTGTTTGGCGCGGCAGCCACGGGCGAACTGGTCTTCACGACCTCTTCGAGCCCGGGCGTCAGCTTGATGAGCGAGACCATCTCGTACATTGCCGGAGCGCAGCTACCCGCTGTCTTCGTCAATATCGTACGCGGAGGTCCTGGGCTCGGGGGCATTCTCCCAGCACAATCCGACTACTTCCAAGCCACCAAAGGCGGCGGCCACGGCGATTATCGTCTGCTCGTCCTTGCGCCTGCCACGGTGCAAGAAGCGGTTGACCTTACGATGCTCGCCTTCCAGCTTGCCTTCAAGTACCGCAACCCCGTCATGATTCTAGGCGATGGAATGATCGGGCAGATGATGGAACCGGTCGAATTCAAACCACCGCCACCTGCTGCCGACCTGCCTTCTGTCGAAACATGGGCCACCACCGGTGCCAAAGGACGCAAGTGCAACATCGCCCATTCGTTGTTTCTCGATCCAGAAGCACTCGAAAAAAATAACCACGTTTTGGCTGCCAAATACAAGGTTTGGCAAAAAGACGAAATCCGCTTCGCCACGTATAATCTCGACAACAATCCACGATTGCTCATCGTTGCCTACGGCACGATGGCGCGCATTTGCTCTACGGCCATCGATGAACTCAAGCAAAAGGGCGTCGAGGTGGGCTTGATTCGCCCCATCACCCTTTATCCTTTCCCCGCGGCGGCCATCCTGCAGCACGCAAAAAAAATCGGAAAGGTTATCTCGGTGGAGATGAGCATGGGGCAGATGGTGGAAGACGTTCAAGCAGCCGTCGGGCATGACATTCACGTAGGTTTCTTCGGCCGTGCCGGAGGGATCATTCCCTCTCCGGATGAGGTCGTCCAAGCCCTCGAGGCCGAGCTTCGAGCATGAGACAAGGAGCACCCATGACGACCCTCTTTGCCCCTCCCGTATCCATGAACGAACGGGCCACGCATTATTGCCCGGGCTGCACCCACGGCGTGATCCATCGTCTCGTAGGCGAAACGATCGATGAGCTTGGCATTGCGGAACGCACGGTTGGCATCGCTCCCGTCGGCTGCTCCGTGTTGATCTACAACTATTACAATATCGACTTTCAAGAAGCCCCCCATGGAAGAGCCCCCGCCCTTGCCACGGGAGCCAAGCGCGCGCGTCCGGACCTCATGGTGTTCACCTACCAAGGCGATGGTGACTTGGCATCGATTGGTACCAACGAGATCGTTCACGCGGCGAACCGAGGAGAAAAAATCACCACGGTGTTCGTCAACAACGCGATCTACGGCATGACCGGCGGGCAGATGGCTCCCACGAGTATGCCAGGACAGGTGACGACAACCTCTCCTCGAGGTCGTGACCCAGCGCTTGCAGGCTTTCCCATGCGAATGTGCGAGTTGCTGTCCACCTTGCGAACGCCTGCCTATATCGTGCGCGCTTCGGTGCATACCCCGCAGCTTGCCGTCCAAACCAAGCAAGCCATCCGTCGGGCTTTCCAGCTCCAAATGGAAAACCGATGCTTCTCTTTCGTCGAAGTCCTGTCCACATGCCCCACCAACTGGGGCATTCCTCCCGTCAAAGCCCTTCGATGGCTGCAAGACAATATGTTGCCGTACTACCCGCTTGGTGTGTTCAAGGACCCGGACCAGCAAGAACGCGCGGACCGTCAGGTCCCCACGCCGTGGAGGGATAACGATGCAAAATGAAGTCATGTTCGCCGGCTTCGGCGGTCAAGGCATCATGCTCATCGGTCAGATGCTGGCCTATGCAGGCATGGGGGAAGGCAAAAACGTCGTGTGGATTCCTTCCTACGGCCCCGAAATGCGTGGAGGCACGGCCTATTGTACCGTCGTGGTTTCCGATAAGGATATCGGTTCGCCCATCATCGATCGGCCGGAAAGCATCGCCGTTCTGAATCGACCATCACTCGATAAGTTCCACACCCGGGTGCGTGGCAACGGTTTGCTCATCATCAACACATCGCTCATCGACGCCACCACGGATCGTTCGGACATCGATGTGCTCAATGTTCCTGCCAATCAGATTGCGATGGAAGCGGGCACGGGCAAGGCAGCCAATATGTGTGTGTTGGGCGCGTACGTGGGCCGCACCAAGGCCGTGACGCTCGAGTCGTTGCGTGGCCTGGTCCGTTATCAATTCAAATCCAAACCACAGTTCATCGACGTGAACCTGCGTGTTCTCGAAAAGGGCTACGAGCTGGGGGAGCAGCTCGCCACCAAGAATAATTAGTCACGTCTGGAGCCGCTCATGACCCAACCCGTCGATATGCAAACGACTGAAGACGTACTGGCCCGTTATCCGAGCGATCCGCGCCATCTGATTTCGGTGTTGCAGGATATCCAACTCGCGTACCGCTACCTTCCCAAAGAAGCGATTGCACGCGTCTCCGCCGCCCTTGGCGTTCCGTTGGCGAAGGTGATGGCCGTGGCCACGTTTTACAAGGCCTTCTCTTTGACCCCTCGGGGGAAAAAGATCCTGCGCGTTTGCACGGGCACCGCCTGTCATATCCGAGGCGCGCCATTGCTTCTCACGGAGATCGAAAAACGTCTTTCCATCAAGCCCGGAGACACCACCCAAGACCTTGAATTCAGCCTCGAGGCCGTCAACTGTGTCGGAGCTTGCGCGCTCGCGCCCGTCGTGGTCGTCAACGATACCGCACACGGAAATCTATCGGTCACCAAGGTGCGCCGTCTGCTCAAGCCCGCGGAAAAGTCCACCGAGAAGGAAGCGAATTGATGGACACCAACCTGCGCTATCAAAGTATCGAAGCGTTCCGCTCTCACGTTGCGGCTCTGCATGACTCGAAGCTAGCCAACCAACGTCGCGTGTTGGTTTGCTGTGGAACCGGCTGTCTTGCGGGCGGAGCGGCACAAGTCGCCGAGGCGATGGCACAACAGCTAGCGGCCATCGAACCCGAAAAATCAGCCCAATTGCAGCTCGTCATGAAAAAAACCGGCTGCCACGGCTTCTGCGAAAAAGGCCCCCTCGTCGTCCTTCTTCCTCAAGGTACGTTCTACAAAGGTGTCAAAGCCAAAGACGTTCCCGAAATCATCAAAGAATCCATCCTGGAAGACCGCGTCGTCGAACGTCTTTTGTACGTCGAGTCCAGCACCGGAGAGCGTGTCGAAAAATACGGTGACATCGAGTTTTATGCCAAGCAGACCCGGGTCGCGATGCGCAACATCGGTCTCATCGACCCGGCCAGCCTCGACGATTATCTTCTGCGGGGCGGATATGTCGCCTTGGCGAAAGCCCTGTCTTCCATGACCCCCGAACAGGTCATGACGGAAGTCTCCGATGCAAAACTTCGGGGTCGAGGCGGAGGAGGCTTCGACGCGGGAAGAAAGTGGCGAAGCTGCAAAAATTCCCCCGCCGACGAGCGTTTCGTCATTTGTAATGGCGATGAAGGTGACCCGGGGGCCTTCATGGATCGCTCCATCATGGAAGGAGATCCCCACGGCGTGCTCGAAGGCATGATCCTTGGCGGCTATGCCTTGGAGTGCAAGCAGGGGTATATCTACGTGCGCCAAGAGTATCCGCTAGCCGTCGAAAACTTGCAGCTTGCGATCGACGAGGCACGCGCTCGCGGATTGCTCGGAGACAATATCCTCGGAACAGGATTCTCTTTCGACATCGAGCTTTCGCGGGGAGGCGGTGCGTTCGTCTGTGGCGAATCCTCCGCGCTCATGCGATCGGTGGAAGGCAAGGTCGGCGAGCCCCGGGCCAAGTATGTTCACGCCACGGACAAAGGGCTTTGGGACAAACCTACCGTTCTGAACAACGTCGAAACATGGGTGTGTGTCCCTCGCATCATCGAGCAAGGCGCGCAGTGGTTTGCCTCCATTGGCACCGAGCGTTCCAAGGGAACCAAAGCCTTTGCGTTGACGGGCAAGGTGAAGAACACGGGGCTGGTCGAAGTCGAGATGGGCACGACGCTCCGACAGATCATTTTCGGCGCGGGCGGCGGGATGCTCAACGATGGTCCGCGCGGCAAGTTCAAAGCCGTGCAGACCGGAGGCCCTTCCGGTGGCTGTTTGCCAGAAGACATGCTGGACCTTGCGGTGGACTTCGACACGCTTACGAAAGCCGGATCGATGATGGGTTCCGGTGGCATGATCGTCATGGATCATTCCACCTGCATGGTCGACGTGGCTCGTTACTTCCTATCGTTTTTGGTCGACGAGTCCTGTGGCAAATGCGTGCCCTGTCGCGAGGGATTGTTTCAGATGATGCATATCGTGTCTCGCATCTGTGAAGGGCAAGGCACGATGGAAGATCTCAATAAAATCGAAGATTTAGCCACTGCTGTCGAGCTTGGTTCCTTATGTGCGTTGGGCAAGAGCGGACCGAATCCGGTGCGTTCGACACTGCGGTACTTCCGTCAGGAGTACGAAGCTCACATTCGGGACAAGAAGTGTCCGGCCGGGGTATGCAAGGCGCTCATTAGCTACACCATCGATCATGACAAATGCGATGGCTGCGGAGCTTGTTTGCGCGCTTGTTCGTCCTTGGCGATTGCTGGGACCATTAAGAAGGGCGATACCTTCCAGATCGATCAGCTCCAATGTGATCGATGCGGGGCATGCGAGACCGTGTGCAAACGCGGCGCGATTTCCGCGGCTTGATCGGCAAGGAGCAAGGAGACGTCATGGCATTTTTCATGACCATCAACGGTAAGCGGGTCGAAGCAAACGACGGAGAGATGGTTCTTGGCGCCGCCCGCCGTGCTGGTATTGCGATTCCCACCCTATGTCATCATGAGGCAGTCGAGCCGTTTGGCTCCTGTCGTCTATGCATGGTCGAGGTCACCAAACCCGAATGGAAGGGATGGAAGGGGTTGATGACCGCCTGTCTGTACCCATGCGCGCCTGACCTCATCGTGGAGACCGATAGCGAGCGCGTGCATCAAGTGCGTCGCAACGTGCTCGACTTGTTGCTCGCCCGATGCCCGGATGCGGAGTTGATTCAGAAGCTCGCGGCCGAATATGGCGTACATCAAACGAGCTTCATGCAGCGGGAAAAGCCCGACAAATGCATCCTTTGCGGGTTGTGCGTGCGCATCTGTGAGACGGCGGCTACTTCCGCCATCTCCACCGTTCAGCGCGGACACGATCGTGAGATTGGAACGCCGTGGGGTGAGCCTCCACCCGATTGCATCGGCTGTCTGGCTTGCGCCCACGTGTGCCCGACAGGTCATATCCAATATGAAGAAACGGGGATGACGCGCATGATCTGGGGACGTCGCTTCGAGCTTCAACGATGTGAAAAAACGGGTAAGCCCCTGCCCATCACCAAAGAGCAAGCGGCGTTCCTCGCCAAACGGCAAAACATGAACCCCAACTATCTCGTGACCTCCGCCGATGCCAATCGTAAGCAGACTGCTGAGACGTTTGCTCGAATCGCTCGATGGAACAAACTCGGTATGCAGCAGGAGGTGAAGTAATGCCCCAGCGACTCGTCGTCCAACCACAATACTGCATCGGATGCCGAGCTTGCGAGATGGCCTGCGCATTCACCCATGGCCAACAAGGTCAACCCGGCAAGAGCCGTTGTATGACGCTCACGATGGCCGTCAAGGATGAATACGTTCCCATGCTCTGCTTGCAATGCGACAATGCCGCTTGCGTGCAGGTCTGCCCGGTGTTTGCCATCAGCCGCAACGAGCAAACCGGTGTCGTTCACGTCGATATGGACAAATGCATGCTATGCATGGCCTGCACCGTGGCTTGTCCTTTCGGCAACATGCACTTCGATGCTCCCAATCGCGCTGTGGTCAAATGCGATCTTTGCGCTGGCTACGGCGACAACCCGCGTTGCGCCATGTTCTGCCCGACCAAGTGCCTGTCGGTGGAACAGCTCTGAGCTTGCCTGTTGCGCTCATCCCACCATCTTGCCCAGCAGTGAGCCCGTGTCTTTCACCAGGCTCACGCTTTGTTCCAATCCTTTGACGATCAAGTCGATGTGAAGCACGAGCTTGGGATTGAGGATCTGGCTTGGCGCACTCGCCACCAAAGCCATGCCCGTTTGCGCGGTCTCACCTGCTTTGGCGGCAAGCTGACCGCCTAGTTCCGCCATCGCCTCCCATAACGTGGTGAGCCTTTTCGCGCTTTCGGATTCACCGAGCTGTGATGTCAGCGCCTCGATCTCGTCCTTTCGGATCGGCTTGCGACCGCTTTGCACATCCGAGGGAGCTTCTTGCCCTTGGGCGTTGTACGAAGCCAGGTATACGTGCCTTCCGGTTTCCGTGAGCTGGTACGCGGCCGCGTACATTTCGGCGGAAGCACGGAAAAAATTGTCGTACTCGGGCATGCCGATCTGCACGTACTTGAAGTCGTACTTCGCGTTTGGATTCATGCGAGCCACCTTGAGGTAGTCGTATCGAACGTCGCCTTGATACGGAGCCAGGGAAGGTGAAAGCTGGCCGAGCTGCACCTGGCCCTGGGGCGGAACGTCCACGAGCTTTTTCGCAAGCTCGGCGGTGGTCGACCCCACCTCCTTGGCAAAATCCGAAAAGTCCGTGGCCACTTCTCCCATGGCCTGCTCGAACTCTTCCCAATTCCGAGCCTCACGAACGGTTGTCGTGGTCTGGCCGTTGACGGTGCGACTCGTCACGACGGTGGCTTTCAACCCGATGGCTTCGCAACCCGCGGCCAACAAAGAAAGACCTGCCAATTTCATCCAATGTCGTCGAGAGATCATTGGACGCAGACTATCACACACCCACGGGCGAACGTTGGCGGAACGACGGGCTTCAAAACAAACTGAAAAGCATGCGAATGGCGACCACATAGAGAAGAACCGCAAAGACTTTTTTTAGTTTGTCGACGGGTAGGGCGTGGGCCAGACGTACTCCGAGTGGCGCGGTGAGCACACTGACGAGCACGATGCCGGCCAAGGCAGGAAGGTAAACGAAGCCGATGGACCAATCCGGACGGCCTTCGATCCCGCTTCCGTTGTAGACGTAGCCCACAGCACCAGCGACCGCGATGGGAAAGCCGAGGGCTGCCGATGTTCCGATGGCGGTTTTGAGAGGAACGTTATGCCAGACCATGAACGGGACCGACAGCGTGCCACCGCCAATGCCCACCCAACTCGATATCACGCCGATGAAGCCTCCAGCGCCGAACATTCCCAGGCTGCCCGGTAAGGTTCGCGATGGTTTCGGCTTGTGCCCAAGGATCATCTGCGTTGCCACGTAAAGCAAAAATACAACGAAAAATCCTTTGAGAAGCCTGGTGGACAGTAGGGCCACCACACAAGATCCCGCGAATGTGCCGAGCAACAACCCCGCGGTCATGCGTCGCACCACGGTCCAATCGACTGCCTTTCTTCGATGGTGGGCCGAAGCGCTGGAAAACGCGGTGAAGACGATGGAGGCCATCGAAGTGCCAAGGGCAAGATGCATGGTGTGTTCATCCGCGATACTTTGCAGCCCAAAGCAAAATACGAGCATGGGTACGATGACCAGGCCGCCGCCTATGCCAAGCAAGCCTGCCAACACGCCTGCGACGGCTCCCACGGTCGAGTACATGACTACCAGGGTCCACATGGGGATTATCGCTCTTTCATCGGTCGGGAAGACAATGGCAGACCGTGGCAAGGGACTTGGGGGAGTCTCGGATAGAATGAATAGTTAATGGTAGGGGTTGGCGCAAATTGAGTCACGGTTTGCGCGAAATACCACCAAATCCAAAACGCCGTAAACTGTCTTGTCCGCGTAGCGGTGCAATAAAAGAATGGTAGCTCGGTCTACGCCTGGGAGAAGCATAGGGAGAAGTCCGCTTTTCAAGGATCACATTCGAGATCTGACAGATCACAGATCGTGACCTCCAGTGTTGATTATGCCGCGTTGGCGCAACACCTACGATTGGCATGCGGAATGCTCTGCATCTGCTGAACCTCTTTGGATGGAGCTGACGATGAGCCGAATTCGATTCTTGTGGGAAAGATCCAGTGCCGTGGGGATGCTCTGGGGGATGAGCGTGGTTGCATCGTCCTGTGGTGGACCAGTCGGGGACTCGGAGGCGCGGGGGGAGATGGTTCGTGCGGCGGGTGGGCAGATGGATTTCGCCCCTGGACCCACGACGGCGCGTTATGGCCTGGATATCGATGGGATTCGGCTGGGGTCGGTGCCTTTCGAAAGTCTGGTGTTGGATCGGATCGGGTGGACACCGCGGGGTAAGGGAGCGATTGCGGTTGTGGAGCATGGGCGCGAGGGAGGTGCGAGTCTGTATCGTGTCGAAGGCGCGTTGGAGGAGTTGCTATTGCGCACGGGCGAGGGGCAGTCCCTGTCGCTGCCGCGGTTGGCGCCGGATGGACAGACGTTTGCCTACGTGCTTCAGGAGCCGCCGCGCTGGCAAGGGGAGGTGGGACGTTCGGCGCTCCAATATCACGGAAGTATTTGGATTTATGACTCTTTTGCTCAAAGGGGCAATGCGCTGATCGACGATGCGGCGCAGGTTCTGGGCTGGCTGGATGCGAATACGATCGTGTTTACGCGGTACTTGCCCGGGGACATGCCTCAGCAGCGCCCTTACCGGCTGACTCTTTCGTCCGGTGCGGTGGAACGCATTGCCGTCGAAACCGAAAATGCCTATAATTTCACGCTGTTCGATCGTCATTTGCTCTATGCCGACTCGGATGAGCCCGTGATGACGTTACCGTCGCCCACGGCGCGAGTCTCGGTGATATCGCTGGACCTGCAAAGTGGCAATCGTTCGGTGGTGGCGGTCGAACACGGAGCGCTTCCTTCCTCGTTTGCTTGGCAAGGCGATGAGATTCGATATCTTGCGGAAGGCAAAGGGATAGAGCGCCTGATCAACCTTCGAACCTCGGAGGTGACTTCCCACGATGCGCTGCCATCGTTCGCACCGCCGTTCGACGATCCCATGCCGCTGGCGGGCTTGAAAATGCCCTATGTTCATCAAGTCTACGACACGCCCAATGACTTTAATGGTCATTGGGCATGTGGTCCCACTTCGACGTTGATGGCCATTCAGCACTTCAATCGACTCAAGGCTTGGCCTGTGTCCGTCAATATACCGTCGGTACATGAGAGTCCTTACGGCGCGTATATAGCCTATAAGTATACGGCCTTCGGAACGACCTTCAACCGGATGCAAACGGATGCGGGGGGAAAAGCCGCCTATGGTGCCTATGGTTGGTGTACGGAGGGCGGAGGCGCCTGGGCTTGGAGAATGCAGGACTATGCCGAACGGCATGATTTGAAAACCGCGTTTGCGGATGTGGCGACGTTTGCGAAACTCAAAGCCGCCACCGATGCGGGACGTCCCGTGGCCCTCTCCACCAACCTCACCTCGGCGGGGCATATCATCACGGTCAAAGGGACGACTTCCGACGGTAAACTCATTGTCAATGACCCCTATGGCAATCGCAATAAAGGATATATGAACTATAAAGGGGAAGACGTTATTTACACGTTTGGAGAAGTCATCGCGAAATGGTTTGTCACGATATGGTCGACAACACCGGTATGCACGCCGCAAGAGGAAGTGTGCAACGGCAAGGACGACGACTGCGACGGACAGGTGGATGAAGATGAGGTCTGTGAGCGACAGGTCCTCGGACGCGGTCTGTCTTGGGTAGCGCCTGCGAGAACGTCGGATGTCGATGGGGATGGCAAGGCGGATATCTGTGGGCGGGGAGGCGTCGGGGTTTGGTGCCATCTTTCTACAGGCACGTCATGGAGTGAAAAAGGGACGGTCACGCCGTTGTCGGATGCCGCTGGATGGGATGATCCCACGAATTGGGCAACGATTCGCATGGGGGATGTGGATGGGGATGGCCGGGCCGACCTTTGCGCCCGGTCGGATACGGAGGTGACGTGCTGGAAGTCCGATGGAACGGGCTTTTTGACCGCTATGCAAGGGCCAGCCTGGTCCGACAAAAACGGCTGGAACCATTTTCAATACCACAGCACGATGCGTTTGCTGGATATGGATGGGGACGGTAAAGATGACCTATGCGCGCGGGCGGCGAAGGGCATGATTTGCTACAAATCCACGGGCGATGGATTTGAGGAGCGGCTCGATGGGCCACCGTGGTCGGACGAAGCGGGGTTTGCCTCGGCAAAGTATTATGGCACGTTGAGAACCGGGGATGTGGATGGGGATGGCAAACACGACCTTTGCATTCGGGCAGCGGCAGGGATGGAATGCTGGCTTTCGGACGGCAATGGTTTTCCCACGAAAGTGACGGGGCCCGCGTGGAGTGATGCGACGGGATGGGGCAATATCCAATACTGGAGTTCGATTCGCCTGGCGGATGTCAACGGCGATGGAAAAGCGGATTTATGTGCCCGGGGAAAGAATGACCTGCAATGTCACTTTTCCGAGGGAACATCGTTTGGGGATGCGGTGCAGGTGGCGGCGCTTGCCGACGACAACGGCTGGAATGACCCCACCAATTATCTGACCCTGCGAACGGGCGATGTGACGGGAGATGGGGCTCAGGACCTTTGCCTTCGGGCCAACGCAAAAATGCTTTGCTATGCGTGGGACGGTGAAAAATTCGCGAGTATCGAGGGTCCGGCCTGGTCCGACGAGGATGGGTGGAATAAGGCCCAGTATTTCAATACGATTCAGCTCGCGGACATGAATGGGGATGGCAAAGCGGATCTGTGTGGACGGCATGAACTGGGGTGGCGATGTCATCCATCGACCGGAGATGGGTTTGGCGATGCGGTGATGCTCGATGAGTTTAAGGATGCGGGAGGGTGGTCCAAGGAGCGATATTATGCGACTCTGTTGACGGGAGGGCCGATTTGCATTCCTTCGCAAGAGGTGTGCAATGGCAAGGACGATGATTGTGATGGGTTGGTGGATGAGGATGGGGTGTGCGAGCAAGGCAGCGGAGGAACGGGTGGAAGTGTCGGGACGGGGGGCAGTGGGCAAGACGGTGGCACCCAGGAGCAGGGGGGAGCTGGCAGTGGGCAAGACCCTCATCCAGCGGGAAGTGGAGGTGGCAAGGCTACCGAATCGTATGCGCCGTCGAACAACGAGACGTCGGGTTGTGCCTGTTCGGCGGTGGGGGGCAGAAGCGGGGGCAAGTGGGCGGTGTTGGGGCTATTGGTGGGTTGGGCGGTGAGGCGGCGCTTGACGTTTGGAAAAATAAGGATAAGGTGAGGGAATCCGTCGGGGGCGATCAGGTCTCGACGGGGGTGATTGGAGTTCGTGTTGCGTGACCGAGGGTGCTTGGAACCTCGTAAATCCTTCAGGCGACCACAATTGCGAACGATAACAACTCGATCGCGCTGGCTGCTTAGTTAGCCAGCCGTTCTGTCGGAAGTTTTTCGGTACTTCCGGCGGGGCGTCAGCGAACCGGATAGCGAAACCCCGCAGGGCTGCTTGGCGGGGAGAGCGAAACATCAGGAGTGGCTGACTCCGTGAGAGCCTGTCGGTGGGCGCGACCGGGGTGAGATAAATCATCGACTAGGTTACGTAGACGCACGGAGGACAAGCTCTCGGACCCGGGTTCGATTCCCGGCGCCTCCACTAGTTTTCTTCGGATTTTTGGCTTCAAATCGTTTCGGCGCGTTCCATTTGCCGTCAATTTGCCGTGGCCAGATCCAGGGTTGCACGCGCGCTTTACCCGGTCTTCGCGCGTGTCGACGGTGCCGTCGACCCCGGTAGCATCACCTCCTCCGGCGCGCTGTCCAGCACGCCCACCGCGTCTCGCTTCACGTCCGGCGACAAGTGCGAGTAGCGCATGGTCATCTCGATCGTCGCGTGCCCCATCAGCTCCTGCACCGCCTTGAGCGGAACACCCTTCATCACCAGGTGGCTGGCGAAGCTGTGCCGGAGGCAGTGCCAGCCGATCCTGCGAAGCCCCGCCCGACGGCATGCGCGCCACAAGGGCCACTTCGTCTCGCCCTTCGTGATGTACGAGCCGTCGGGGTTGCAGAACACGTAGTCGCCCCGCAGGTGGCGGTGCCCCTTGAGCGCCTCGCGTAGCTCGGGGCTCAGGGGAACCTCCCGCTTCTTGCCGCTCTTGGGAGTCCCGATCACCCCGCGCACGATCGACTGGCGGACCATCAAGCGACCGGCCACCAGGTCGATGTCTTCCCATCGCAGCCCGATGAGCTCGCCGTGCCGCAGTCCGGTGCGAAGCCCGGTGAGGATCATGACGTCCCAGCCCGGCTCCGCGGCCTTGACCAGCCGGGCTGCCTCCTCGAAGTTGAGGAAGTCGATGTCGGGCTCGGGCACCTTGAGCCACTTCACGTGCGGGACGCCGTTGATGATGTCCCATTCGTGCGCGAGGCTGAGCATGCGGCGCAGGATGGTGAGGCAGTTGTTGACGGTCTTGGGCGACATTCCCTCGGCGAGCTTGCGGGCTTTGAAGCGCTCGATCTCCTGGCCGCGGATCTCGTCGAGCTTCAGCTTGCCGAAGGCGGGATTGAGGTGGTTTCTGAACACCGCAGCCTTGGTCTGACACTCGGATGGCTTGTTGTTGGTCTTCACGTACGTACGCATGAACTCCTGCGAGAACTCTTCGCACGTGGGGACGATCACCTCCTTTTTGTCGTGGGTACCGTCGAGCAGCGACTGCCGCAGCTCGCGCTCGTACTGCTCTGCCCCGCGCTTGGTTTGCACGGGGGAGACCTTGCGCACGCGCTCTGTGTGGCCGTCGCCATGCTGGAATTGGATGTCCACGGTCCAGAACGTCTTCCACTTACCCGATCTTCAGATCCACCCCCCAACGGACCCCTCAATCCAAAGGCAAGGGGACCGTGTGGTCGGGACCCGTCGACAGAAATTTTTTCCACAACCCAGCTTGGATTAATAATGAGAGCAGGTCCGCCATGGT
>Ga0255346_1000130_pt1 | contig 133760 bp, 88 predicted proteins | sample wastewater_treat_FD_194410 | JGI IMG/M metagenome (GOLD analysis project Ga0255346, IMG submission 194410) | Wastewater microbial communities from Lulu Island WWTP, Vancouver, Canada - plant22 | ecosystem: Engineered > WWTP > Wastewater > Unclassified | place: Canada: Vancouver, British...
AGTACGGTCCAGCCAAGTCGTCAGAGCTGATCACTGGTCGTGCGTACACCACCATCGTGTCTGTCAATCGGCCAATCTCTACTGCTGACCCACTGTCATGGCAATATAACGTTCCAGTCGCTTCGTATTCTCCTGCCGTGTTGAACTCTACACGGAAGGTCAATGTTACGCTTTCGTTCGGGCCAACCTCGTAGTTGCTCGTCGGACCAACCACAAGTCTCAGGCCACTGCCTTCTACCACAGGTGTCAGGGCAATCCACTGTCCCGTCACCGGGTGTTTCACTTCTACGGAGTCAAAGTCATCCATGCCAATGTTATCGACAAAGATTGACGCGCTCATACTCGTATAAGTCATGCCATTCGCGTTATCCAAGGTCACATGGAATTCGCGTTGTTCTCCAACAAAGTACGGACCTGCCACGTCATCTGAACTGATTACTGGCCGTTCATAGACATTCATCGTCGCGGTCATACTGGCAATCGCTACCTTTTCGGTTCCTTCGTGACTGAATAAAGTGCCCGTTCCAGTGTAATTACCAGCCGTATTGAAGGTGCCACGGAAGGTCAAAGTGATGTTCTGGTTTGGAACAATCGGATAGTTGCTCGTCGGGCCTACCACCAGTCTCAGACCAGTACCTTCTACCACAGGATTCAATGTTATCCACTGATCTGTTGTGCCAGGACGTAAGACTTCAATACTTTCAAAGTCCCCAATACCAATATCTGCAACAAAGATTTCTGCTGACAGGCTCGTGTAAGTCGTACCATTCGTATTATCCAATGTCACATGGAACTCACGCTGTTCGCCAACAAAGTACGGCCCCGCCACATCTGTCGAACTGATCACCGGTCGTGCGTACACCACCATCGTGTCTGTCAATCGGCCAATAGCAATCGCTTCTCCACTGTCATGACAGTACAAAGTGCCAGTAGCTACATAAGAACCAGGGGTCAGGAACTCACCTTGGAATTCAAGTGTCCAGGTCTTTCCTGGAGTAATCGCGAAAGCGTCTGTAGGGCCAAGGTTCAAGACCACATTGTCGCCCTGTTGAACTGCATTGAGTTCAATCCATTGTCCACTTACCGGATGTTTTACTTCAATGCTTGTAAAGTCTTGCAAGCTGATGTCTTCAATCACAATTGCAGCACTCAGGTTCGTATATGTACCACCATCAGCAGGGTTCGTCATCGTCACCGTGAATGAACCGGGTTCACCCACAAAGTATGGGCCTGACAGATTAGTTGAACCAATCACCGGACTGGCTGCAAGTACAACCATCGTGTCAGTCAAGTTACCAATAGCTACCGGTGCACCACTGTCATTGCAGTACAAGGTGCCATTAGCCAGATGATTGCCAGGGGTCTTGAACGCACCACGGAAGTTAAGCGTCCAGCTATCTCCAGGACCGGTCGCAAACGCATCTGTGGCTGGAATGTTTATAACTACATTTTCGCCCTGCTGAACCGCATTGAGGGTAATCCAGTTCCCACTGATTGGGTTTTCCACTTCAATAGATGTAAAGTCACCCAGACTAATATCCCCGATTACGATTGAGGCACTCAAGCTCGTATAGCTGGTACCACCATCAGGGTTAGTCATTGTCACCGAGAAGGAACCCAATGCGCCCACAAAGTACGGACCTGCCAGATCGGGCGAGCTGATCGTAGGCAAGTCATATACTGTAATGGTTACTGTGGCAGGATCGCTATCAGCTTCGCCGTCATTCGCTTTGTAAGTAAAGCTGTCTGTGCCACTGAAGCTGGCAGTCGGAGTGTAGGTCGCAACATTGCCCGCAATCGTGACAGCGCCATTTGTAGGACCTGCAACAACTGCGTAAGTCAGCGGGTCGCCTTCGATATCCGTACCAATCAGGGTAATGTCAACCGCGTATCCTTCCAGTGTTGTAACCGCAATGTCTTGTGCAACTGGGGCATCATTGACAGCGGTCACGGTAATGGTCACCGTGGCAGTATTGCTGTCGAACTCACCATCATTGACCTTGTAGGTAAAGCTGTCCGTGCCGTTAAAATTGGCAGTCGGAGTGTAGGTCGCAACATTGCCCACAAGCGTGACAGTACCATTTGTCGGGGTTCCAACAATGGTGTAGGTCAGCGAGTCGCCATCAACATCCGTGCCAATCAGGGTGATGTCAACCGCGGTGTCTTCTAACGTTGTTACTTCAATGTCCTGTGCAACTGGCGCATCATTGACAGCGGTCACGGTAATGGTCACCGTGGCTACATTGCTGTCCAACTCACCATCATTGACTTTGTAAGTAAAGCTGCCCGTGCCATTGAAGTTGGCAGTCGGAGTGAATGTCGCAACGTTGCCCACAAGCGTGACAGTACCATTTGTCGGGGTTCCAACAATGGTGTAGGTCAGCGAGTCGCCATCAATATCCGTACCGATCAGGGTGATGTCAATCGCAGTATCTTCTGTTGTTGTAACTGCAATGTCTTGCGCAACTGGCGCATCATTGACAGCGGTCACGGTAATGGTCACCGTGGCAGTATTGCTGTACAGCGTGGCATCCTTAGCTTTGTAAGTAAAGGTATCCGTTCCATTGAAATTGGCATTCGGAGTGTAAGTTGCAACGTTGTTCGTAATCGTGACGGTGCCATTTGTCGGGTTTTCAACAATTTCGTAGGTCAGCGGGTCGCCATCAACATCCGTGCCAAGCAGGGTGATGTTAACCGCGGTGTCTTCTGCGGTTGTAGCTGTAATGTCTTGCGCGACTGGTGCATCATTGACCGGAGTCACCGTAATGGTCACCGTGGCAGTATTGCTGTCCAACTCACCATCATTGGTTTTGTAAGTAAAGCTGTCAGTGCCGTTGAAATTGGCATTCGGAGTGTACTTGGCAACATTGTTCGTGATCGTGACGGTGCCGTTTGCAGGACCTGCAACGACTGCGTAGGTCAGCGCGTCGCCATCAACATCCGTGCCAATCAGGGTGATGTTAACCGCGGTGTCTTCTGCTGTTGTAGCTGTAATGTCTTGCGCGACTGGTGCATCATTGACCGGAGTCACCGTAATGGTCACCGTGGCAGCAGTGGCGCTATTCTCTATGCCATCATTGGCTTTATAAGTAAAGGTGGTAGCACCATTCCAGTCTGCCTCAGGCGTATAGCTAAAGCTGCCATCCGTGTTGAGTGTTAGGCTACCTTTGCTCACATCCGTCACCAGGACAGCGGTCAAGGGATCGCCATCCACATCGGTATCGTTGAACAACACACCTGGTGCGGCTATAGTAAGCGCGATGTCTTCGGGCGTCGTGTAGGAATCGTTATTTGCAACTGGCGCGCTGTTCTGTACCAGAATTGAGCTGCCATCAGCCAATTTGGCGATCGTTACTGTTTCACTACCATCAAGGCTGTGTAAAGTAACCTTTACCGGATAAGTTCCACGTTCGGTAAAGGTACCGCGGATGTCTATAGCCCAATTAGTGTCCGATTGAATCGGGTGCGCGCTGGTTTGCGGAATCGTAAAGACCAGTTTGCCTTCTCCCGCGTGAGGTGTGAAATTAGGCGTCAACGCGTTCCACTCGGTCTCGCCTGGATATTTAAATTCCACATTGCTGAAGCCCGTTTGAATAATGTCGTCAATCTCAATCTCAGCGCTCCAGGTAGCAAAGGTGGCGCCTCCATTCAGATTGTTCACATTCAGCGCGAAGCTGCTTTGCTGGCCCAAATAGAACGGTCCCGCGATCGTCGTGGAGCTCAGCGTGGGTCCATTGACCGTTTTCAAATTCACGGTGGGATTTGTAGGAAAACTGATTTGTTGGCCTGGCTCGACAACCTTGCCGTAAACAGTCGCTTTGCGCGTTGCTGGGCTGTTGAAAACTACCCTAAGGTATACGTAATGGTTTTGACCCGGTACAAGCACGGGCAAAACCGTTGAATCCAGGGTAAATTTTACTGATGTGCCTGATTGCGTACGAGTAACGTTCACCCATTCACCATCTGAAGCACGCTTTACCTTATAGCCCTGATCAACTGTGATCACATTACCAACTGCCACCACGTCGCCAAAACCCTCAGCGCCAATCGCGGTAATGCTGACAACTTCAGGAGCGATCGTGTCATTGATGACGATGACAAAGGTCACCGTCTCGGTATGGATACCGTCACTCACAGTGAAGGTAACGTCAGGATCAATCAAGCCATTCTGGAAGTCAGCACCAACCACACTCACCAAGGTGGTGCCAGCGGCGTCTTCCCAGTTGCTGCCCTTGTTTGTTCCATTTGGATTCCAGGTGTAGTCTACACCGTTGTAGTGAATTCCAATAACCGTCGCGTTCGCCTGGCGATACAAAGCGCCCAGGTAGCGAGCCAGGTCGTATAGCGCGCCAGGGTTGTAGTTAACATCTGTGTAAGTTGCCGTGTAGGTATTGCTTGGATCGTCAAAGGTAAAGGTACCTACATAGTTGTACACAGGATCGTATACATAAGTTGGAGCGGTTTTAATCTCATCATCCAGCGTGTTGGTTACATTAACCACGAAGCTCACGTCTTCTGTATAGAAGTTATCAGCCACGGTCACCGTAAGGTTTCCAGGAACTTGATTTGCAAGGTCAGCCACGATGACACTCACCAAAGTAACGCCATTTTCGTCTTTCCAGTTGCTGCCAGCCAACGGTGGTGTACCAGGCTGCCAGGTGTAGTCGACACCTTTATAGGTCAGCTTATTGATAGTAGAGCCATCCTGGCGATACAAGGCACCCAGGTAACGAGCCAGGTCGTTCATCGCGCCACCAGCCAAATATTCAGGAGCCGTGTATGTCGCGGTATAAGTCAGGCTGGCCGCGTCATAGACGAAGTCGCCCACATATTCGTAAGCAGGATCGTAAACGTAAGTCGGAGCGGATGCGATTTGCTCAGGCAAGGTGTTAGGTGGATTGTTCACTATTAGCGTCGTGCTGTAGCTCGCAATCTCTACCGGTGTCGCTCCAGACGTATCATACAGTGATCCTTCAGCAGGATAGGTTCCAGCAGTCTTGAAGGTCACACGGAAGGTCAAAGTGTAAATCTGGCCAGGTACCAACGGGAACTGTCCCGTTGGGCCAAGATCAAGTCTCAAACCATCGCCATCAACCACTGGTGTCAATTCTACCCAGGTTCCATATACTGGATGCAATACTTCTACCTTCTCAAAATCGTCAAACGTGATGTTGTCAACAAAGACTGACACGCTCAGGTTCGTATAAGTTGCGCCATCAGCAGGGTTCGTCAAGGTCACGTGGAAGTCTCTCCTCACACCTACCGTGTATGGGCCTTCTATATCAGCAGAGCTGACTACAGGGCGGGCCTTCACCATCATTGTGCCAGTAAATGAGGCCATTTCAACTGCCGCTCCACTGTCATGGCAATACAAAGTACCAGTCGCTGTGTAGTCTCCAGTCGTGTTAAATTTAACCCGGAAGGTCAACGTCACAACCTGGCCAGGCAACAACGGGAAGTTAGCCGTTGGGCCAAGATCAAGCCTCAAACCATTGTCCTCAACCACTGGTGTTAACGGCACCCAGGTATGAGAGACTGGGTGATATACCTCAACCGTCTCGAAATCATCAGGCTCTATGTCATCCACAAAGACTGAAGCCGACATACTCGTGTAGCTCGCTCCATTTGCCGGGTTCGTCAAGGTCACATTGAATTCTCGCAGCTCGCCAACAAAGTACGGACCAGCCAAATCTTGTGAACTGATTACTGGCCACGCGTACACCACCATTGTGTCAGCAAATGAGGCAATTTCAACTGCCGTTCCGCTGTCATGGCAATATAAGCTTCCAGTCGCTTCGTATTCTTTAGCTGTGTTGAACTCAACCCGGAAGGTCAGTGTCACAACCTGTCCAGGCGACAACGGGAAATTAGCCGTTGGGCCAAGATCAAGTCTCAAACCATCACCATCAACCACTGGGGTTAACGGCACCCAGGTATGATAGACAGGGTGATACACTTCAACCGTCTCAAAATCATCAAACGTGATGTTATCCACAAAGACCGACGCTGACATACTTGAATAGCTCGCCCCTTCAGCAGGGTTCGTCAAAGTGACATTAAATTCTCTCAACTCACCTACCATGTATGGTCCGGCAATGTCATCAGAACTTATTACTGGTAACGGGATGACCGTTATCGTCACCGTCGCTTCGTCTGTCCACAGGTCTTGGGTCTTCGGAGTAGTAATCAATTGATAAACAAAGGTATCTGTACCAAAGAAACCCGGTTTAGGCGTGTAGGTAAAGCTACCATTATTTCTAAAAATCAAATTTCCATTTGAAGGCCCACTGACGAGCGCTGAGAATTGATTGTTCAGGTCAACATCAATATCATTTGCCAGGACACCCGGCGCGGGAACTTCCAATACCGCGTTTTGATTCACTGAATAGAAATCATCCACCGCTTGCACTGGATCTTTCACAGGAGTTACCGTAATGGTCACAGTAGCGATATTGCTATCCATGTAACCATCGCTAACCTTATACGTAAAGCTATCAGATCCAAAGTAATTAAGATTAGGCGTGTAGGTAAAGCTGCCATCCTCATTCAAGGTCAAGGTGCCGTTTGCGGGGTCAGTCACACGTATAGCGCTCAGTACATCATTATCACCATCGGTGTCATTGACCAAAACGCCTTCGGCCGCTAATACGATCAATTCGTTGTCCTCAGCCACGGTATAGGCATCATCCACAGCCACAGGCATGTAATTCAAAACATAAGTGTAAGGATCCACGCCATTGATTTCGCAGACGTATGCATTCTGATCATAAACCTGGCGGAAGTCCTCCAACATTTCAGTCATCTGATTAGTCGTTGCCTCAGCAGGCAGATAAACAACAAGTTCGTGACCTGAAATAGAGGTAAAGGTGTTGCCAGCGAAGCTGTAATCAGCTGTACTGATATCATCTCCCTTACCAGCATCTCCATGACCAATCTGGATACCGTTCACACTGTCGTGAATCTCGTTATTCTCGATCACGAAGCTGGGAGTCCGGTCTGTTGTAAAGGCATAGAACCGCATTGCAGCTTTGCTTGCATGCGAGGTCTGCAAATCATTGCCGCTGATCGTCTGAGTACCTTCGTTCCACTGAGCAATCTGAATGGCAGGCTGAGCCGCCAAAGCAGTGTTATTGCTTACGGTAACGTTATTATTGCGGGCAAGTTGAATACCGTTGTAGGCAGCGCTTACAATCACGTTGCCGTCCACCAGCAGATTCTCCGCGCCCATCACAATCACTGCTGAACCAGCGTTGTAGTCAACACCGCCAGCACTGCTGATCGCGTTGAAGAGGTTATTTTGAACGATCACATCAGCGGAGTATTCACCCGGTGCGTTTCGTCCGTCGCGCAGGTAAACCGCGGTACCACTCACATTGGTGAAGATGTTGTTCGAAATATCAACACCACCGAATTGGTTAGTCAAAGCACCTGTCGCCCCGCCATCTATGTAGTTATTAATGCGGACATTATCAAAGGTGAAGCCTTTCACCACCACATTTTCTGCATCCAGTTCAAAGAGCGTGCTCATTTCTGGAGCAGTTGTGGAACCAAGGATGATGGCTTCAGCGCCACGGGCAACTGTGCCGTTGGGGTCCACATCCATATTAGGACCGTAAAGATTGACAGCCTTGTTAACCACCACAGCTTCCTCATAGGTACCGGGCATAACATAAATCGTGCTACCAGAAACCAGGTCAATGGCTTCCTGAATGCGTCCAACCGTTCCAATCTGGAAGCTGTCATCATCCACATACAAGGTGCTAAAGTCACCCTGGAAGCCAGCCAAATCGGCATCGGTATCCGTTCCGAAAGCCAGCCATGGGGTGTAGTCTGAACCAGGAGTAATCTTATTAAAGAGCTCTGTAGCGTCTATCGTGCCCCAGTAGTTATAGGAAGCATCCAGGTTATTATCTGTTGTATTATTGACCGCGATCGTGTAATTGCTGAAATGATTCTCATTGACCATAATGGGTGTCTTCACGTTGAGCGAACCGCTCTCAGAAATGCGCACCGCGACGGTTTCAACCAACAACGAACCCGCATCTCGCGTCATATCCGCGATATTCTGAGTAAAAGTAACCGCAGGTAATTCACCAGTCGCACCCAGACCTTGGTTGATGACATGAATTGCCCTGAATCCAACATCCAAGTCTGGGGGATATGGGATACAAACATCCTGCGCGCTACGGTCATTGGGCGCCACGCTAATCGTGTTAGCTCTGTAAGTCCAGGCACCACTGCCTTTTTCGGCGCCGTTATGATACAAACCTGTTTGACCAGCAGTAATGATGTTATTCTCAACAACACCACCTTCTACCAACGTGGCAGGTAAGATTTGAATACCCGTATTGTGATTGATGATTTTGTTATCGCGTACGATAGCGGTAGCGCGATAGATGTAGATACCGCGGCCAACACGGCTGTTGACGTAGCGATTGAGGCCACCATCAATCAGGTTGCCTTCAACCAGCCAACCACTGTTATCGGTAAAGGTATAACCTGTCTTGTAAGGATCACGGTAAATACCAATTTCAGTACCATTAATGATGTTATTACGAACAGTGAAATTGTTGGCACTATAAGTGTGGATGTGGGTTGAGAATCTACCGGGATATTCGGTAACAGATTGGAATGTAAAGCCTTCAATGGTTACACCATCTGCTTCAACTTCGACCAATGCCATAGACCCATCTTCAGGAATGCCACTTGGGTAAGTCACAATGGCTTCTGGCAAGCGGTCTTCCGCGAAACCGGTCTTTTCATAGTTAGGCCCACGCAGGGTAATCGCCTTATCAATCACAATCTGCTCAACAAAGGTGCCCGCGCTCGCGACAAGCACATCGCCAGCAGTCGCGTCATCAATCGCTGCCTGGATGGAGCAATAAGTTTGACTTGTCATTTGGTTGGTCACCACACCACCAGAGATCATCTGACCATCAGGCGCGGGAGAATCCAACCAGCCACAGATATTCACCAAACCAACGTAATTGACATGGGGCACTGGTTGATTGGCAGACCCCCACCAGTTGCCGGTTGCTTCAATCGGCACCGACGCGATATTGTTGATTCCCTGTGGGATGTTGCTGTTAACAACAACTAATTCACCACCAGCATTACCGCGCAATACAACTGAGCGCATGTAGTTACCTGGTGTAGGAACAAGTCCACTGGGATTGTTCAGCGCCAGGGTTGAATTGGTGACATGGAAATTCAAAACAGAGGGAGCACCGGTTGTATTACCTTCACCAAAGCGCACCGCGTAAAGTTGTTTATCGTTTCTCGTAACCTCAGTAACAATACTCGAGGCGTTAATTATCAGGTTACCGCCACCCATGATATTAGCACCAGCCTCAACATTGCTGATATCGCTATCCTGAATAGTTATATTCAAGGCGCGACCATAAACACCAATCAGGAAGTTTTCCATCGTCACGTTATCGATGGTGTAATCCTTCGCGCGGCCACCAACACTGAGACCGTACTGGATAGCGAACATTGAGTTAGGTTCAGTGCCCACCAGTTCAAGATTGCGCAACTGGGCATTTTCAAAGTTTTCCACCCAAAGAGCGTGTCGGGTTGTGCCAAACAGCGCGGTATCGGTGAGATTGGCTTCAATGCGGAAGTTCTCAAAAACGAGATTCTTCTGAGCGTAGTCCCCACCAAGGCTTCGATCCCGGCCAAACTTCATTGAGCCTTTCACCAGGGGGTTATTGCCATCCGCATCTGGAATACCTCGCACCGTCAAACCCTTGATAATGCGTGTATCGCCAGTATAAACATTTTCTTCATAAGTACCAGCCGCTACCAAAACAGTATCGCCGGGATTAGCCGCATCAACGGCTGCCTGAATGGTCATGCCCGGGAACACAAGAAGATTCGAAGTCGCAATATCTCGGATGTAACTATCTTCAGGATGGGGCATATACGTGGCAATAAGCAAAGCATATGCCTGGTCTTTAGCATAGAACGTGTAGTTGAGTCTATCGGTATTGTTAACAACCGTGAAATGAAATTCAGGTACGTTTAAATTAGTTGGTGGATAATCAGGGTCGATTTCTGTATAAAAGCCGACTGGCTCATTAGAACTATTCGTCCCTGTGATGCTGATATTGTCTGCCCCTTGGCTATATGATGTGGAATCAGTATATACTGCCACACCGCCCCAGGTATTACCGCTGGTGGTGATATTGGTAACGGTCACATTGCTGCTGTTTGTGAGAGAAAGTCCGTTACCCGCATTGTTTTGCAGTACCACATCAGTGATCACAGCCCCGTTAAGCCCATTAAGGTCAAGACCTGTTCGAGCTGAATTCTTTACCAGGACATTGGTAATCGTTGTTTCGGCATTTTCACCGGCAATTTTCAAACCATAGCTTCCAGGGGCGGAAGCAGGACCGATTATGGTGAGATTCGCGAATGATGTTTCGATATCCCCATAGGCATGAACACCATAAACAGTTGATGCGCTAGTATCAATAATGACACCGTCTCTGCTTTCACCCGAAATATGGATATTTTTGTTAATGTGTAATGTTTCTTGATAGCTGCCATTCATGACTAAGACATTATCACCTGGGTTAGCCGCGTCAATTGCCGCTTGAATGGTCAAACCTGGCACGACAATAAGCTCCGAAGTTGCAATTTTTCGGATAACACTATCTTCAGGCGTTGTCATGCCATTAGCAATAACACCGGCCCTGTCCAGATCTGTAGCGAAAACCGTAACATTGGGTTTATCGGTTGCATTTGTCACCATGTAAGAAAAATCCGGTACGTTTAGATTAGTGGGCGGATAATCAGGATGGATTTGTGTGTAGAAAGCGGTTGGCTCACCAAAGCTATTCGTACCCACAATACTGACACCGTCCGACCCTGGGGTGTTTACCCCGGTGCTGGTATACAAGGCAACACCACCCCAGGCGTTACCGCTGGTTGTTATATTGGTAATGGTCACATTGTTACAGTTTGTCATTGCAAAGCCATTGCCACCATTATTTTCTACGACCACATCGGTTACCACAGCCTCATTTAGCCCGTTCAAATCAATACCTGTTCTAAATGAGTTTTTAACCAAGACATTCTCAATTGTCGTTTTAGCATTATCACCGGCGATCTTCAAACCATAACCTTGAGAAGATCCGGGGCCGATTAAGGTGAAGTTCTCGAAAGACGTTACGAAATCACCATCAGCGTCAATACCATAGCCACCCCACGCGCTGGTATCGATGATGACACCATCTCTGCTTTCACCAATAATATGGATACCCTTGGTAATATACAAGGTTTCGGGATAGGTGCCATCGGCGACATGCACTGTACCGCCCGGCACCACACGCGCGATACCTTGTGAGATGGTCTGGTAAGGCTTAGCAGGTGTACCATCACCGCCAGGAGCCGCATCTTTATCAACATAAACCACTGAGAGCAAATTTGTCCCGCCACGCTGGTCTTCAACGACAGCGTTATTGTTAGCAGCGGAAAGAGCAGGGACATCGGTGTAATATTCAGGGTTTACTGTAGCAAGGATGGCAATGTCAACCGCATTGGCATCCGCCCCGGTACCCCAGGTGTTATCTTCAAAGGTAAAGTTACCGTTTTCTATGACCCAACCACGGGTGTGATAGACATAGTTTTCAGAAATCAAACCCTCATGGAAGCCACTGATATAAGCGGGCTGTCGCAGATGGTGGAAGGTGTTACCCGTGATAGCCACATCGCTGAAACCGCCAGCGTTGACGATTATCGCGCGGGAGACTTCAGGATCACCCATGGTGTATCGACCATGAAACTCGTTATCAAGGAGCTCAACACCACTGCTGCGGAGGGTCACAATCGTGCCAACCTTATCAGTCTTTTCAATTTCCAGATTCTTTAAGGTCGCGCCAGCTGCCATGTCAAAGATGGGGCCCACACCAGAAACTTCAAGTCTGGCACCCTCAACGCCTTCGATTGTGATAGCTTTATCAACCAGGAGGGTACTTGTTACTACAAAAGTGCCTGCATTCACAACAAGCTGGTCACCAGGATCCGCTGCGGCAATCGCGGTATGCAAATCCCAGAATTGGGTGCCTTGGGTCACGTTCGTACCCATCGCGCCGCTGAGCAGCGTCATCTCCGGATTAATCCAGTAGGGATTGTAAAGGACTGAGCCAATCAGTCTATCCGCGCTGGGTCCATCCACGGTGCCCCAATAGTTCGGTGAAGCGTCAACAGGGTCAGGGCTGTCGCTATTGACACCTACGACAACGCTGGTGTTAATCGTGTTGTTTTCAATCACTGTTCCTGAGGGTATCGCGCCAGGAGCTGGAGCATCAAAGTTTTGTTCAATAATACGCACACCGGTGGCAAGGGTCGTAAAAGTATTCTTACCCGTGATTATAGTGTCTTGCACATCGCCACGCAGCATGATACCCACAGTGCTTTCATTAAGATCTTCTTCCCGTCCGGTAATCATGTTATTCTCAATAACAACACCCGTAATCGTGCCTTTTCCGTTACCAGAAGAGCGATCAGCGATACCAATACCACGGTCGCTGGGACCACCAAGAATTATGGTGTTGTTTCTGATTTGAATATCGGTGTAATGGCCAGATGAATCATTGACACGCTGAGACCATTGATAGGTCGGCGATGTGTTGAATGTAATCGCTTCTGACCATCCAGCACCAGTTCGCACGAATGAGAGCGTGTTGTTCTCAACAATTTGAGGTGTATCAACAGTTCTATTACCATAAATCATACTGTAATAGAGACTGCCATCCGCCTTATCACCGGTATAAACATCAACATCCGTCACAGAGCTGTTCTTTGCGTTACCGTAAAGATGCCCGGTAACACCTCCGCCAAAATGGTCAGATAAAATCGTGCTATTGCTAATGTGCACGTTTTCAATAGAAGCTCTAAACATTTGTCCTGCAACGGCACCGGCATATTCGGGTGCATTGATGTCAAAATTGTCCACATTCAGGTTTTTAACGCCACCTTCATCAATGCGGGCAAAAAAACCGGCATGGTTCGTGTCTTGGGTCAAATCAAGGTTAGATAATGTGTGGTTTTGGCCATTAAAGGTGCCACTAAAAGCTCTGTCCTTCGTGCCAATTGGGGCAAAGCTTGTGCCTTGCAAATTGATATCAGCCGTCAGGTAAATGGTCTTGCCCGCGAAGGTCGTGCCACCGGTCACCAGTTGATCCAGTCCTTCCAGCTCAGCGACCGTGCCAATGTAAAACTCGGTAGCAGTCCCATCGCCATACCAGCCGGTGTCTGGCGCAAAGATTTCAGCATCCGGCGCCTCATCTTCCGGCTCGACGACTTCGTCAATTGGCTCAGCTGGCTCCTCAATGGGCACCAGCTCGTCACCAGGCTCGGCAGGCTCCTCAACAGGCGGCTCCTCATCCGCCGGTTCAGGCCCATCAGAGACCGAAATGACGCGCTCAAAATCGACGCTCATTCCGCTGCCGCGAAAGGCGGCGCTAACCTGAGCGACATTGCCAAATGTGAGAAAAATCACTAATAAAAGAGAGGTGATTTTCATAATAAGGTTTTGCTTGGTATTCATGGCTTTACTTCTCCTATAGAACAACGAACTTGGGTGATTGGATTAGTTGTTTAATATTTAAATTAATACAAAAACCGCCGTTTGAGTCGGCGGTCATTTTGAACAGGGTAATAAAACGTTTTAACAGTGTTGAAATGGACGTAATGAGACGATAGCTTGGTATTATTTCTTTATTTTTTGGCTCCATAACGGAACACAAATAAGATTGCTGATTAGTGATCATTAGCGGCGTTTTATCGTGTCTATTATCCATTATTGACAGATTATAGCAATGCGCCAAAGGCGTTTCCATAAAAAAGTCGTTATAAATAAAATTCTGATTATCGTTTACAGTTTTTGGTGAGGATAAGCCCCTTGTTAGACAATTAACGCTCACTGTTTTTAAGCTGTTTCTTTCGACTACAAGACAATAATAAAAAGCCTTGGCGGGGAAAAATAAGAACAAATCCACATAAAAACCATCTACGCCATCAGATTTTTAATACTGTAACATTATAAATCGATTCTCTACTTCTGTAAAGATGTCTAATTTGTAAAATCATTTTATTTTGGGACTTTCTGTGCCTTCTGTGTTGTCTGAAACGTCCGGTTTAGCAGTTCCGCTCTTTTGGAGTTCTTGTTACTGATGAGGGCATCATGCATCAATGGGATAGGGTTTATGTTTCGTTATTCCTGGGATTTAACATGGTCAGGAGACCATGTAGGAACAATATAGCGTCAGCGAGACGCCTCCGCGAACAATGTTGTCATAAGCGTATTTAATCCGCACGGCGGGACGCCGGCGGGAGATGACTCTCTTTCTCGCCCCGGCGTCTCGCCGTGGGCAAAAGCGCATGGCACGGATGCCATGCGCCAGCAAGGGACATAGAAAGAACATGGTCAGGAAACCAAGTAGGAACGGGCGTTTGGCTGTTCTTCCGTTCAAGCGTGGTCTCCCGACCACGCTTTATTATTGCATTGAAATCGATGAAACAATTAGCAAATCCGCATAGCGGGAGAGTAACCTGATGTCCTCGGTGTCCACACCGTAGGACGCTACTGGAAAGTTGCGGGTTTACAGCATGTCACGTGCTCGGTAAGGACACCGGCACGAGACAAAAACAATCACCCCGGCGTCTCGCCGTGGGCAAAAGCGCATGGCACGGATGCCATGCGCCAGCAAGGGACATAGAAAAAACATGGCCAGGAGACCACGTTAGAACTAAGCTTCATCTACATATATATACAGTACAACTATGCCGCGGAAGCGGCAGATGAGGCTTGCTCACCGAATACGTCGTACTTGCTTTCCAAATCTTGGCGGAATTGCTGGGTGTACAGGTTGTAATACTGCCCTTTGAGCTTCATCAGCTCCTCGTGCGTGCCGCGCTCAGCAATCTGCCCGCGGTCAATCACGAAAATCTGATCCGCGCTGCGGATCGTCGAAAGTCTATGCGCGATAATAAAACTCGTGCGCCCTTCCATCAACTGGTGCATGCCCTTCTGAATCAGCGACTCGGTAATCGTATCCACCGAGCTGGTGGCTTCGTCCATCACGAAAAAGTCGGGGTCGGCCAGCAAAGCGCGCGCGATGCTAATCAGTTGCTTTTGACCCACAGAAAGCAAATTACCGCCCTCGCCCACGTTCTGCTCGTAGCCATGCTCGAATTTTTCAATAAAATCATGCGCGCCGGCCAGTTTGGCGACCGCTTCAATTTCTTCATCCGTGGCTGAAAGACGCCCATAGCGCAGGTTCTCGCGCACCGTGCCGGAAAAGAGGTGCGGCGTTTGCAAAACCACGCCAACGCGCGATTGGATATCGCGCTGAGCGTAATCAAGATAGTTATGCCCCGCGATAGAAATCGTGCCAGAAGTCGGTTCGTAAAAGCGACACAATAGATTCACAATCGTGGTCTTTCCACCACCAGTGGGACCGACCAGAGCGACGTTTTGCCCAGCGGGAATGCTGAAGCTCAAATTGCGGATAACCGGCTCGTCATCTTCATAATGAAAGCTGACATTATCAAAGACCACGTCGCCTACCAACGATTCCACCGCTGTGGTGTTTGGCGCGTCCTGAATTTCGGGTTGTTTGTCAAGTAAGCCAAAAACACGCTCAGACGATGCCACCGCGTTTTGCATCTCAGCATAAACGCGCGCCAGGTCCTGGATAGGCCAGAGAATCATCATGATATAAGAAATGAAAGCCTGCAATCCACCCACGGTGAGACTACCCAGCGCCGGATTGCTAATCATCACACCGCCCCGCCACATGACAACTGCCAGCGAGAATGCTGAGATAGTCTGAATGGTGGGCAAAAAAATCGCCGAAAGAAACGCCGCGCGATAGCTGTTGCTGTACATATCGTGCGAAAGCACCTTGAAATCAGCCAAATTGCGGTCTTCGCGGCGCAGGGCTTTGACCACACGCACACCGGTGATGTTTTCGTTCAGCGCGGCGGTCATTTTGGAGTTGGCTTTTCGTGAAAGACGATAATGATGGTAAATCTTCACCCTGAACTTGAAGGCGACAAAAATCATGATCGGCAGACTGAGCACCACGATGAGCGCCAGGCGCGCGTTAATCGAGAACATGAATACAGAGGCAAAGATGATGTTCGTAATCGCCCAGGAAACGTCAATAATACCCCAGCTGAGCAACTCACCCATGCGTTCGGTATCGGAGGTAACGCGCGACATAATCCACCCCAGGGGCGTCTTGCTGAAATAGCTAAGCGAGAGTTTTTGCAAATGTTTAAAGAGCTTCATGCGCAGCTCAAAGCGCAGTTTTTCGCCCATCATGCTGGCATTGTAGATAAACATGAAGAAGCCCGCGCTTGAAAGCAGCAAAACAACCATATAAGTTGCCAAAAGGCGAATGAGCGCGCTTTTATCGCCCATGAGTATGCCCTGGTCGATGATGTTTTTGTCAATAATGTTGAAGTAGGAATCTAAAAACGAGACAAAAACGATGCCGAACAAGCCCAATGCCAGGGATTTCCAGTGCGGTTTTAGCACGGCAAAAAGCCGCTTCATCACACCTGTGGTGATGTGGACATCATCATCTAATTCGTTTTCGTCATAGTTTTGTGACACTGTCAATTTCCTCTTGCAGCGCGCTTTCGATGCGCGTTTGAATATCGTAAATTTCTTTATAAATGCCCTCTTGCATGAGGAGTTCATCATGCGTACCGTGTTGCACCAGCTCGCCACGGTCAAAAACCAAAATCTGGTCGGCGTTCATGATGCTCTGAATGCGATGGGCGATGACAAAGGTGGTGCGGTCGGTCATCAGGCGGTCAAGCGCGGCGCGGATTTGTACTTCGGTTTCCATATCCACCGAGCTGGTTGAATCATCCAAAATAAGAATGCGCGGGTTGAGCAGCAAGGCGCGCGCGATGGCGACGCGTTGCTTTTGGCCACCGCTAAGCGTCACACCCCGCTCACCCACCATGGTATCGTAGCCCTCTTTGAACTCAAGGATAACGTCATGCATGGCAGATTCGCGGGCGGCTTCTTCGACTTCTTCCTGGCTCACCTCACGACGCATGCCATAGGTGATGTTATCGCGAATAGAGCAGGAAAACAGGAAGGGCTCCTGTTCAACGATGCCAATTTGCGAGCGCAAGTAATCGCGCGAATAATCATTAAGATTGACGCCATCCAGCAGGATTTGCCCGCTGTTCACATCATAAAAGCGTGGCAAAAGGTTCACCAGCGAAGTCTTGCCGCTGCCCGTTGAGCCGAGCAGCGCGATGACATCCCCAGGCTTACATTGAAAGGAGACATCCTTGAGCACGGGCTGGTTTTCTTCATAGGCAAAGCATACGTTTTCAAACTTGATGGCACCTTTGGTATCACCTTCGGGCTGATAGCGCGCGGTGAAGAGATCTTCTTCTTCCGCTTTCAAAACAATCAAAATACGACCAAGGGAAACCAAAGCGCGGGATGTGTCGATAATCAAACGTCCCAAACCACGGATAGGCCAAATCAACCAACTTAACAAACCCTGGAAAGTGATGAACTCGCCCAGGCTGAGGGTTTGGTCGATGACCGCGCTCGCCGCGATGTAGGTGCTGGTCACGCGTTGTAAACCGCAGATGATGTCGGATATAGGCCAAAAGATGGAATGTAGGAACATCATGCGCTTGCCACGGCGCAGTTTTTCCATGCTGTTTTTCGCGAACTTGTCGGTTTCGTAGTCCTGACGCGCGAAAGCTTTAACAACCCGCACCCCACTAAGCGTCTCCTGCAGATGGGTGGTGATGATGGCTTCCTGTTCCTGGTACTCTTCGTAGGCTTTGCGTAGCTTGCGGAAAAAGAGCATTGAGATAGTCAATGTGACAGGTACAATCGCAACGGATACCCATGCCAGGCGTGGCTGCATGCGGAAGATGAGCGCGAAATTGATGAAGAAGATAAACACAATGCGCCCCATGCCAATCGCCTGGTCAGCAAAGAAACGGCGCAAGGTATCCACGTCGGATGTGGCGCGTTCCAGAAGGTCGCCGGTTTTGGCTTCGGCGTGGTAGGCGTAGGTGAGGCGCTGAATGTGATCAAAAAGCTGGTCGCGCAAGCGGCGGGTGGTATTTTCCGCGGTGAAACTTGCCATCCAGCTGCTCATGAAGGTGCTCAGTGCCTGCAGCATGATGAGACCCAGGAAAGTCAAAGCCGATGTGATGATGGCTTTGCTTTGTAAACCAGCGCTACTGCGCAGGGCATCAATGAAATTGCCCAGATGCAGGTAAATACCCGCGCGCGCGAACGCCGCAACAGCTAAAAACGCTGTCGCCACCAGGTAATGGAAATGATAGCCCCGCATAAGATGCCATAAACCAAGCATCCTGGGACTGTTAAGTACTTTTTCTTTATCAAAGCCGCGCTTTTTCTCAGCTTTCGCTTCCACAAATAACTCCATAAATCGCGTATGGGTGTTAGATAAAAGTCTATACGCTAACCGCAAAAAGTATACTCTTCTAAAAAGAATAGTCAATCGCTATTGACATCTTATAGGATATATTCGATTAAATAATCGACCCACTACAAATCATAACGAGCTCAGACCGATCGCCATGTAAAACCATTGTAAACCTTTCCTATCCGTAAAGAATAAAGAAACTATTTCTGTAGAAAACGGTTATCATTATATATGTAGCTGCAGCACATAAAATAAAGGATTATTATGGATATTTTTAAGAAATGTTTTGATTTTGAAGACGCTCGCCAGGCTAAAGCAGCTGGCGTCTACCCCTATTTCTTACCCCTTGACCGCAACGAAGGTACTGAGATTGTCTATGAAGGCCGCAGAATCATCATGTGTGGTTCCAACAACTATTTGGGGCTCACCGCTCACCCACGCATAAGAGAAGCCGCCATCGACGCCATCAAAAAATACGGCACCAGTTGCACCGGCTCACGTTTTTTGAACGGTAACATGACCATCATTGAAGACCTCGAGCGCGACCTGGCAGACTGGGTCGGCAAGGATTCCGCCCTGATTTTCTCAACCGGTATGCAAGTCAACCTGGGCACCATCAGCGCCTTGGTGGGCAGAGGCGACATCGTCATCCTGGATAAAGAAGACCATGCCAGTATCTATGATGGCGCCCGCCTGAGCCATGGCAAAATTGAGCGCTTTAGACACAATGACGTTGAGCACCTTGAGCGTGTTCTAAAAAGCCTGCCCGATAGCGGTGGCCGCCTCTTGGTAGTGGATGGGCTCTTTAGCATGGAGGGCGACATCGCGCCCTTGCCCGAGATGATTCCGCTTTGCCAGCAATATGGTGTGCGGCTGATGGTGGATGACGCGCATGCTATGGGTGTTTTGGGTGGCGGACGCGGCACCGCGGCGCACTTTGGCATTAACGAAGGCGTGGATCTGATTATGTCCACGTTTAGCAAGTCTTTTGCGTCGATTGGCGGATTTGTTGCTGGACAAGCTGACGTGATTGACTACATCAAGCATGTGGCGCGCAGTTTGATCTTCAGCGCCAGCATTCCCCCTGCCAACGTGGCAACCGCCCACATGGCACTTAATATTATGCGCGAAGAACCCCAGTTGGTTGAGCAAGTCAACAAGAACGGACGCTTTATGCGCGAAGGTTTGAAGGCTTTGGGCTTTGATATTGGCACATCTGAATCGCCAATCGTGCCGATTATCATCGGCGATGACCTGCTCACCTTCAAAACCTGGCGCGATTTGTTTGATGCTGGCGTATTTGTTAACCCGGTCATCTCCCCCGCCACCGCGCCCGGACGGCAACTCCTGCGCACCTCGTATATGGCTACGCACACCCAGTCGCAATTGGAGCAAGTGCTGGATGTTTTCGAAAAAATCGGCAAGCAAAACGGCTTAATCAGCTAAGTTTTGGCTTTTTAGATAGATACAAAAAAACCGCTTTGGAAAACCAAGGCGGTTTGTTTTTTTAATTCATTCGCGCTCACATCTTGCTGCTACTGGTAGGCATAAGCACTATGCTTAGGTTCTCCGCGACACAGCAAGGCGTTTTTGCAAACCGGTCATTATCATCTGTTGCGATCACCACCGGATCGGTCGCGACGGTCGCCACCAGAGCGACCACCGCTACTGCGTCGATCACCACCAGAGCGCCCACCAGAGCGTGATCCACCGCGCGGGCGGGAGCCACCCGGTTTATCGCGTTCGCGGGCTTCTTCAACCGACCAGCCTTCCAAAAGCGCCTGACGCGAAAGGCGAATCTTGCCATCTGAGGCAATATCAATCACCATCACGGTGAGATCATCGCCAACGTTCACGACATCTTCAACCTTGTCGATGCGCTCCGTGCTCAGCTGGCTGATGTGCACCATGCCATCCACGCCGGGTAAAATCTCAATGAACGCACCAAAATCGGTTACGCGCACACATTTACCGGTGTAAATCCGTCCAATTTCAGCGGTTTCGGTCATTGCCAGGATGCGTTCGCGCGCTTCATTGAAGCCATCTCCATCAACAGCCGCAATGTAAACGGTGCCATCATCGTCAATATCGATTTTTGTGTTGGTTTCTTCCTGTAAAGCGCGGATGTTCTTACCCGCTGGGCCAATAATCGCGCCAATTTTATCAACTGGCACCTTGATGGTTTCAATGCGAGGTACATGCGATTTCAACTCAGGGCGTGGCTGGGCGATGACCTTGGTCATTTGGTCCAAAATGTACAAACGGGCATCTTTGGCGCGGCGCAAAGCCTCCGCCATGATTTCTGGCGTAATACCAGCAATTTTGATATCCATTTGGAGAGCGGTAATGCCATTGCGTGTTCCGGCAACCTTGAAATCCATATCGCCAAGATGATCTTCCGTGCCGAGGATATCGGTAAGGATAACGTAGCGATCACCTTCCATGATAAGACCCATCGCCACACCCGAAACAGGCGCGCTAATGGGAACACCACTATCCATCAAAGCCAGGCTTGAACCACAAACCGAAGCCATTGAGCTTGAACCGTTTGATTCCAAAACTTCCGAAACCAGGCGAATGGTGTATGGGAAGTCCTTTTCGTTGGGCAAAACGGGTTCCAACGCGCGTTCAGCGAGGGCGCCATGGCCAATTTCGCGTCGCGATTGACCGCCAACGCGTTTGATTTCGCCAGTGGCGTAGGGCGGGAAGTTGTAATGGTGCATATAGCGTTTGCTGTCTAAACCGTTGAGATTATCCAGCTCCTGAGCTTCTTTGGGGGTACCCAAAGTGGCAAGGGTAAGTACCTGTGTTTCGCCACGGGTAAACAGACCCGAACCATGCGCCCGGGGTGAAATATCGGTTTCAACGGTAATATCGCGTACTTCGTAGACTTTGCGGTTATCGGGGCGTTTGCCTTCGTAAAGAATGCGGTCACGCACTACCATACGCTCGGCTTCGTCAAAAGCCTTACTATAGCGGCTGAGTTCAGCGGCATCGGGCTCTTCGCCCAGGGCTTCATGCAGATATTCAGCTTTAATTTGGTCAATACCACCGTAAAGATTAGCTTTTGAATATTCCTGATTCAAAAGCCCAGTTATGCGTTCTTTGATGGCAGATTTCACCTGGGCGATCAATTCTGTATCGCTAACTGTCAAGTTTACTTCACGCTTGGTTTTACCAATTTCGCGAGCCATGCGTTCTTGCACGGCGATGACATCCTGAATGCTGCGATGGGCTAACTGCAAAGCTTCCGCCATGAGAGTCTCAGTGACTTCTTTTGAACCGGCTTCAACCATCAAGATGGCATCTTTGCTACCAGCCACACGCAGGTCAAGCTCGGATTCTTCCATTTCCTGCATCGTGGGGTTGGCAATCAACTCGCCATCCACATAAGCGATGCGCACAGCGCCAACGGGTCCGTCCCAGGGTACATCTGAAATCATCAGCGCGGCTGAAGCAGCGTTGATGGCAAGCATATCCAATGGGTTTTCGTTGTCAGCAGAAAGCGACATTAAAATGACCTGCACCTCGTTGCGCATCCCAGCGGGAAAAAGTGGGCGCAAGGGTCGGTCTGTAAGGCGCGCGACCAAAGTCGCTTCTGTGCTGGGACGCCCTTCGCGGCGGAAGAACGAACCGGGGATTTTACCGCCGGCATACATGCGCTCTTCGTAATCAACGCTCAGCGGGAAGAAATCCACACCTTCACGCACATTGCCAAGTGTCGCGGCAGCAAAAATCATGCTGTCGCCCTGGCGTACAACGATCGAACCGCCCGCCTGGCGAGCCAAACGACCGGTTTCGAAGCTTAGTTCTTTGCCACCCAATGTGGCTGTGTAGAGAATTGCTTCTGGTTTCATATTTTCCTTTCACTGTTAGCCAGTGCAGGAACTGAAATTTAAAGGTCAGAGCCGTTTGCCCGTTAAATTTCAATACCCGACTGGCTTAATAAATTAGCTGATACACCAACAGAGCACGCACTGACATTGCTTATTCACATTTTTTGTCAGGGCGTGCGCTGTAGGAAGTATCATATGATTACAAAATTACTTTCTGCGGATCTTCAGCTCTTCTGTAATTGCGAGGAAAGCTTCATAATCCTTTTGGCGTAAATAAGCTAACAAACGGCGGCGGCGGCCAACCAACCGAAGCAAACCACGACGTGAACTTTCGTCGTGTTTGTTCGCGCGCAAGTGATCTGTTAACGCGGCAATGCGTTTTGACAGGATAGCAATTTGCACCTGGGGTGAACCGGTATCGCCGGGTTTGGTGGCGAACTTTTCGATAATATCAGTTTTTTCTTGTTTTGTAATTGACATGACGTCTGCTCCTATATTTATTTTATGCAGGTCTCCTGGGTTGAAGCCGGTGAACTGTAGCTCACCAACCGCTCTCCCGACCAGTCACAATTAATTATTATACACGAAAAGCTCCTGCTTACGCAAGAGCTTTATAAGGTAATATCCCTTTTTATCGTGATTTATCAGAAATTACTCCCCTTTTGGCATGGCTTTTTTCAAGCCAAAGCGCTCAAGGAGCATTTGCCAGCCTTGTTTGATTTTCAATCCACCAAGTTTCAGACTACCCACGATACCGTAAGGTACAAAGAGCACGAAAATAACATACACAACACCGGTAACCAGTGGCGCGCTGTCTTTCATGATGCCACGCAAAGCAAGATCAAGCAGCTTGATTACAAAAGCACCAACAATCGCCCCACTCTGGGTAGCGATACCACCAATAAGCACGATCAACAAGCCAGTCACAGTATAGCCAAGATCAGCAATGGTAGGACTGACAATCGGTTGATAGAGGGTATGCAAGACGCCAGCAATCGATGCCGTGAACGAAGCAATCAGCATGACCACGATTTTGAAAGCAGTTGTGTTATAGCCCAACATTTTCGCGCGTGATTCATTCTCACGAATAGAAACGCACACACGACCGGTAGGCGAGTCAATAAAGCGCTTATAGAAGATATACACCAACACTAAAATCAGCAAGGCGATCGCATAAAACCTTAAGCGCTCAATCGTTGGGTCAATATAGGCAGGTTTTGGAACGCCCTGCAGACCAACATCGGCACCGGTTAGCTTAATCATATCGGAAGACATGACGACGATGTGGAACATTGAAGCCATACCAAGTGTGACCATTGTGAATGTCACGCCCCTGACGCGCGGTAGAACAACGCTAAACAAGAACGCCTGCACAAGCGAAGTGCCAACGATAATCAGCAGCACTTGCCACAAAGGTAAGCCAAATGTTTTTAAGGCAATACCTGTTGTGTAAGCTGCTACAGCAAAGAACATAGTGTGCCCAAAACTCATTAGACCGGTGACACCAAAAAGCAGGTCATAGCTTAAGGCAAAGATGGCAAGAATGAAGATTTCAATACCAATGCCTTCTAAATGCTTCGAAAAGGTTCCTTGATTATTCCAGACTGCTACTGGATTTGAACCTTCAAAGAGCCCAATGATGAAGGGAAGCACGAGCATCACTGCAAAGAAAATCAGAATGCCCTTATTTCGACTTAGGAATGATTTGTTCTTATTCATGGCTTAGTCCTGCCTTCCCAAAAGACCGTTCGGCAATATGAGCAACACAATCACCATCAGGAGCATAGTAGATGCCGGGATAATTGCCGGGGTAGGTTTAAAGACAATGTCAGTGAAAGGTATCGGGATACCGATTTGACCGTATTTAATCATAAACTGTTGAATCAAGCCCACCATCAGCGAGCCAAGCGCCGCACCCGGATAACTGGTGAGTCCACCAATCGCCAAGGCAATCAGCGCGTTGAGCAAGAACTTCTCACCCATTGATACCGAAAGCCCATAAGATGGGGCGGAAAGCACGCCACCCAAAGCTGCCAGGCCTGCGCCCAAAGCAAAGACCAACGTAAATACGCGTCTCACATTGATGCCCAGGGCTTCAACCATATTGCTATCTTGGACACCAGCACGGATAATCATGCCAATGCGGGTTTTCTTGAGTAAGAGCCAGACCAAAACCAAAATCACCACACCTACGATGGGCAATACGATTTCATCATAAACCCGAACTCTGCCACCCAAGATCAAAATCGTTGAACAATGATTCGTAAATACATCCTTAATCGTTGTCGCTGGACAACCCGCGCCACTACCCCTAAACATTTCCGGCTTGGGTATCACAAATTCTGGCATACCCCAAATGGCTTTCACCAGTTGCATACCAATTGTGCCAAGTCCCAGGGTGAGCATCAGCTGGTAAACCGGCCGACTGTAAAGGGGCTGGATCATGGTGGTTTCCATCAGCGCACCCAGACCTATTCCACTAAGAACCGCAATGACTGCCGCAATAATAAACAACCAGTTGGTGTTCATATTCATCAGCCAATCCGTCAAGGGGGTGTTAAATGCCATTATCAACGTGCCCAGGATGATCAAAATGCCAAAGACACGCCATTTCTTCCAGTGCAAGCTATGCTGTCGATTTTCTTTGTAGCGTATCAACGCCAGACCAAATGCCAAAACAGCGCTCAATAATAAGCTACCATATAGCGCTACCATCGCGGGGATACCCTTAGTTTCTGCTGGGCTAACCGGTATGCGAATACCTTGGTCAGCCATATAGGAGAACGAAATGGGGCTCTGCGAGTAATTGTCCAGTTCCCACATCGCAATGGGATAACGGGGAAGAATTAATACAGCCAGTACAACCGAAAGTAGCACGAAAGCCCAACCTAAAATCTTCTTTTTCTTGGCATCCAGTTTGATTTTGTCTGCCAGATAATCCCAAAGGAACCCAAGCGCGAAACCCGCCATCAAAAAGAGTATCAGCGGGGTGATATCAATAAAAGTATCGGGTCGCACAAATACAGTCCAGCCGATATACGCGCCAATCATATATAGCGTACCCTGTGCCAGGTTGAGCACATCCAGCAAACCAAAAATCAGTGAAAAACCAGCTGCGACCAGGAAGGTCACTGAGCCAACCGAGAAACCACGCAAGGTAGTAATCAACAAATCACGGGGCTCCATTCCCCGACCAGCGAGTACCAAAAAGACGATAAAAGCAGCTATTAGAAGAATTCCAGTAATGTTAATTTTCTTTTTCATCTGTTTCTCCTCTTAAGCAACGCCCAGATAGCGATGGATTTTTGCATGATCATTAATCAATTCTGCCATCACACCATGATCAACGCTTTTGCCTTCTTCAATAATGACGTAATAGTCAGCTAATTTACTGGTCACCAGGAAGTTTTGATCCACCAATATTACGGTGCTTTGCTTGGCGAGTTTAGCGATGACTTCGATTAATTGCTCAATGATAACCGGTGCCAAACCCTCACTCGGCTCATCAATGAGGAGCAGTCTGTTTTGAGGAACCAAAGCGCGCGCGATAGCCAACATCTGTTGTTGCCCACCGGAAAGTGCTGTTCCGCGAAGATTGATAAACATTTCAAGGTCTGGGAACAGTTCAAAAATCATTTCACGTTTCGTGTCAAAATCGCCTTTCTTACGTTCAGCTATGCGCAAATTTTCTTCAACACTTAAATCTCTAAAAATTGCCCGATGTTCGGGCACATAGCCAATGTCGCGTTGAGCAACTTCAAAAGGACTTAGCCCTTGAATGGGTTGATCCTCAAAGATGATTTGCCCCTCTCTGACATCAACCAAATTCATGATAGATTTGAGCGTTGTTGTTTTGCCGGCACCATTGCGCCCCAAGAGAGCTACGATGGAGCCTTTGGGCACTTCAAAGCTTACATTCTCAAGAATGTGATAATGGCCGATGTAACTTTGAATGTCCTGGACTTTCAGGATGATTTCATTTGACGACGTCAATCTCATAAAGCCCTCCCAGGTATGCGGTTTGCACTTCTTGGTTGTTCGCAATTTCCGCTGGCGCTCCTTCAGCCAGCACCTTGCCATGATTCATCACGGTAATATAATCCGCGTTATTCATCACCACATTCATGTTGTGTTCAACCAATAATACCGTTTTTGAACCTTCCTCTTGAACAGTACGAATGAGGTCAATTAACTCTGGTACCTCCTCGCCTGCCATGCCAGCGGTTGGTTCGTCAAGTAATAATAGTTCAGGATCTGGCGCAAGAATCATGCCCAGCTCCAATTTGCGTTGATCCCCATGCGAAAGGAAACGGCCGGGAATCATAGCCTTCTCAAGCAAGCCTACTTGCTTGAGGACATCCCAACTGCGTTCATCACAGCCTTCAATCTTGCTTGGATCCCGCAGGATTTTGAAATTATCGCCACGCATGGATTGCGTCGCGAGGCGCACATTTTCGAAAGCGCTTAGATTGGGAAATATATTGGTAATCTGAAAAGAACGCCCAAGGCCCATATGGATCATGCGATGAACCGGCAGTTTTGTCAGGTCTTGTCCTTTATAAATCACATTGCCGCTGGTTGGCTTTATTACACCACTAATCAGATTGAAAAGGGTTGTTTTTCCGGCGCCGTTAGGTCCAATAATCGCGTGCAAAGTGTTACGCTCGATTTGGATACTCACATCATCCACAGCAGCCAAGCCACCAAAGTAGCGGGTTAAGTTTTGTGTCTCCAAGATGATGTCTTTTTGGGTCATTGAGCCACCTCTGTATTAATGTAATAGTTGGCGCCCTTATAAATAAGGGCGCCAATAGCTAAAACGAAAATTTTAGTTTCCGCCAAGTGAACCCCAGGGGATTTCACCACAGCGATCTTTCAAAGCCTCAGGCAACAAGCAAGGAGGCTCAGGTCGGGTAGTATCCACAAAGGTATAGAACATGGCTTCAGGATCGGTCAGGTTTTCAAGGGTCAAAATGTACATATCCTGAATGGCGACGTGATCTTCGGGGCGGATATAAATCAAGCCCTTGGGACCTTCAAACTCAAGTCCTTCCATCGCAGCAAGTAAGGTTTCGGAGTCAACAACACCATTGGTCTTCTTGAGGGTTTCAATGATCATGATGGCAGCGTTCATACCATCAGCGTCAAAGAGATCAGGCACCGCATCGTAGCGTGCTTTGAGCTGTTCAATCAGGTAATCATTGATGGGGTTCTTAGGAGCACTATAGTGGTAAACGATACCAGCAGTGGTACCAATCGCGTTGCTGTAGAAAACAGGCATCATCAGGTTGTCAATGAAGGTGGTTCCGAGTTCTTTAGTGTCAGTCACACCCTGGTCAGCGGCGGCTTGCACAATAGAAATGAAACCAGCACCAGCCCAGGTGAGAATATAGGCTTCAGCCTCAGAAGCGGCGATTTGCTCCATATAAGGAGTGAAGTCAGTAGTGGTTACAGGCGCATAGATGTCATCAGCAATGAAGTTGCCACCCAGTTGAGAACAGGCATCGCGGAAAGCAGCAGCAGAGCCATGTCCAAAAGCGTTATCAACGGCCAATTGGATGAAATTGTCATATTGCTGGGTAAGCGCGACACATTCGTTCATCGCATCCTGATAGTTGTTGCGGCTAACACGGAAGGTATAGGGGTTGAAGCTTACACCAGTAATGTCATTGGCGGCAGCGGGAGCAACAATCAATGGCACCTTGGCTGCATCAGCTAAACCTTGCAGAACAGCAGCCGCACCGGAAGACACGGTACCCACCAGGAAGTCAACTTTTTGAACGTCAATCAGTTCGTTGGCAACGGTGGTGGTCAGTTCGGGATTGCTGGCGTCATCGCGCACGTAGACGATGATTTCGCAATCGTCGATTTTGAAGGTGTTTTCCTGGGCATCAGCGAAGACGAATTTCTCGCCCGCACTACCGGGAGCACCGGTGGCATATTCCATGCCGAGCATGAAGGAGCGAACCATCCAGTCACCATAGCTCTGCAACAAGCCAGTGATGTCAGAAATCAAACCGATTTTGATGGGTTCTTCACACACTAAGCCCGCGGGTTCTTCTTCAGCGGGTTCTTCGGCAGGTTCTTCCTCTGCAGGTTCTTCGACCACAGGTTCTTCAACCGCGGGTTCTTCGACCGCAGGTTCTTCTGTCGCGGGGACTTCTGGTTTGGGCTGGCAGGCAGCCAAAACCATAGCTACAATGAGTAGCATGGAAACAATAAAGGTTAACGACTTTTTCATTTTTTCTCCATTTAACTTTTAATCGTTTTATTTTAATTTCTCCGGTCAATCTACCGGGTAATTAATTATTTTAATCTTGGCTATGCTTTAACACAAAGCCAATCAACGCAGTATTGAGCGGCGCAGGTTTATCAATACACACCGCATGGGCACCACCAGGGATGATCATATACTCCGCGTGAGGAATGCCCTTGAGCATCCTCTCAGAATGCGTTCTGCCTTTAATTAAATCATCTTCGCCGACAATAATCAATGTCGGGCATTTAATCTCTGGCAAACGTTCAGTAACGTTGAACGCATCAAAAGATTTCATCATCTTCACGAAAGACTCAAAGTTAATATGACCGTAAGTCTTCGGCATGAGCTCAATCACAGCCTGATTCTTTTCTATCCAATCTCCAGAAAAATTAAGGAAAATGGACGTAGCAAACAAGAGCTCTGCATCTTTCCGCTCTGCTGCCATCAGCCAGGGGTGAGCTTGCGAGCGCAGAAGGGGTGTTAATTCCGAAACGCCATCCATCATGATCAAGGACTTGGTCATCTCTGGATAATTGAGCGCGAAAGTCAGGCTCACTTCAGACCCGTAAGAGATGCCAGCGATATGAGCTTTGTCAATGCCTAAGGCTTTGAGCAATGCTGCCAGGTCATCGGCATGCAATTCCATGCTGAACTCGCCTTCAGGATGGTCCGATTGCCACATGCCGCGACAATCATAGACCAAGACCCGCATATGCTTTGCCAAATCGCGGACCTGGAAACCCCAGCTCGCTGTACTCATCATGATGCCATTGTTCAAAACGAGCACTTCCCCATCTTCTGGGCCATGTAGCTCGTAATAAAGGGATATTCCGTTTGCTTCAATTTTTGGCATAACGGTACTTCCTAAGCTTTTGTATAGATTTGTGGGCTTCCAAATGCTTCAGGACGAGGTAAATCTTCCGTAACCATCTCTAATTTCAACTGGTCGCCTTCAATCTCAAAGATACCAATTGTTTTGCTGATAAACCCGAAGGTATGGTACGTTTGGTCGATATCAATCGTGTTTCCTTCAGCAGTCCAGGTTCCACCAGACTCGATGCCCATGGCTTCATAACCAGCTTTATAGCTGCCATCTTCTTTGAAATCAAACCACAAACCGGGATAGTCCTGGTCAGCGTTTTGAATCCATTTACCAATTAATGTTTCTTTCATCTTAACCTCAAAAAAATCTTTTATCCGGCACGATACCCAGACGGTGCGCGTCTTCTCGAATGGAGTCCCTGAACGTGGGATGAGCGATTTTAATTAACGCTTCCATGCGGTCTCGAACGCATAGACCACGCAATTCCGCGCTACCGTATTCAGTGACGATCGTATCTACGTCCTGACTGGGCACAGTGACACCTGAGCCGGGTGCTAATGTGGGGACGATAGTTGAAATCGTTCCGTTCTTGGCTGTTGAGCGTAGAGCAATTATACCCCGACCACCTTTGGACATAACCGCGCCACGATGTGTATCCAGTTGTCCACCCGTACCACTGAAATGGCGGGTGCCGATACTTTGGGAACAAACCTGCCCCATTATATCTACTTGGATAGCACTATTGATACTAATCATTTTATCATTTTGGGCAATCACATAGGGATTGTTGACATATGAACCCCGCATGATGCGCACATCTTTCGACTCGCCCATGAAGTCGTACAATTCCTGACTTCCTATGGCAAAGATCGCTACATACTGGCCGGGATGTAAAGTCTTGCGACTGTTGTCGATCGCGCCAGCTTTAATCAATGGCAGAAAGCCATCCACCAAAAGCTCTGTATGCACACCCAAATGACGACGGTCGGCAATTTGTTCAGCAATCGCTGTGGGCACGCCACCTATGCCAAGTTGAATTGTGCAACCATCGTCAATATAACGGGCAATATGCTGTCCCATAAGTCTTTCGACGTCGCTTGGAACAACTGGTGGCGTTGTGATTAGTGGTGCTGGATTTTCCACGAAATAATCGACCTTATCCATCGGGATGACGGTATCCCCATTGGTCCATGGCATATTGGGGTTAACTTCCAGGATGACCATGTCCGCGGCATCAATCATTTCGCGCTCAACCACAACACCCATTGAAAGTGATATTAAGCCTTCATTATTGGGCGGGGTACAGGTACCCATCATCATATCCAGTTTGCCACCATTACCAGCGAGCTTATCGATTGCCGCGCCATGCAAGTTGTTGGGCGTGTACGAAACCCGGCCTTCCGGATGTACCTGTCTGTCAGGCACGCCATAGAACCAATTTTCGTTGAAAAAGTGCCCTTCCATCTCTGGTTTGATGAAAATATCATACGCGCGCATCGGAAGACAGGTCCAAAGGGTAACATTCTCAAGGCGATCCTTCTGCCGGGCGAGCTCTTCAAGCAAACCAACCGGTTCCGAGGCAGCAATACCAATCTGGATGGTCATCCCCGATTGAACTTTTCCGACCGCTTCTTCAAGTGATATAAGTTTGTCTTTATATTCTTGCTGCCAACTCATAACATCACCTTAAGGCATGATAAAGGCTGTAGCTGCCTGGTTGTAACCCACACCAGAGCCGCAGAAGACTACGCGCATACCAGATGTGATTTTGCCAAGCTTAACAGCATCGTCAAAAGCAACGGGCAAACATGCTGAGCCCATATAGCCCCATTTATCCATCACATGATGGGCTTTTTCAACAGGTAAGCCAAGTTCTTCCATGACCAGGGCGATACTCTTGATATTGACCTGGGTAAAGATGATGTGATCAATATCCTGAATATCAAAGCCACCATTCGCGGCACATTCGCGCACGCGAGCAGGCCAGCCTTCGTGGTTAACCGTTGGCGGGAAAGGCGTAACAAGCTTGACTTTTGTGCGGCCAGCTTCGACGCTCTCAACCGAAGCTGGTTCGTAAGTACCACCGGAGTAAATACCCCAATGTTTGTGGTAAGAGCCATCAGCTTTAATCGAGGTAGAGATGTAACCAGGCTTGTCTGAAACACCCAACACAACCGCACCAGCACCATCGCCATAGAAAAAGGCAGTGACGTCATGTTTGACATCCGCTAATCTGTGCATCATATAAACGCCAATTACCAGAACGTATTTCAAATTGGCATTTACTGCCATCATACCCGCGGCTTGAGCCAAAGCGGTTGGGAAGGACGCGCACGCGCAGCCTACATCCCAGGTTCCAGCATTGACCGCGCTGATTTTGTGTTGCACCACAACGGATGTGGCAGGTGTGATGTAATCAGGGCTGTCCGTACCTACAATGACCAGGTCGATTTCTTCGGGTTTAACGCCAGCATCAGCCATCGCGGCTTTGGCAGCTTCTGCAGCCAAATCTGACGTTGCCCAGTCATCCGGAGCATAAAAACGGGTTTTGATACCACTGCTGTTCTCAAATTTGCCCACAACTTCCGCTAATTTCTGTGAATTCTCACCCATCCATTCCGCGAAAATCTCGTTGGTGATTTCATTTTCAGGAATATAACGTCCTGTACCAATTATTGTTGCGTATCTTGTCATTTCATCTCACTTTCGTGTTTGTTCAAGTGCTTATTAGTTTTTTTAATTACGTACCTAAAACGATGCCACCATCAGCGCTAATCACCGCACCATGGATATAGGAGGCTTCGTCACTGGAAAGCCAGCAATAAACGTTGGCGATTTCTTCGGGTTTGCCAAGTCGTTTCAATGGCGCGTTGGCAGCCATGTTTGCCAATACATGCTCTGGCATCTTCAAGACCATTTCGGTCAGGATAAAACCAGGAGCAACCGCGTTGACACGAATTTGGTACTTACCCAATTCGCGCGCCCAGGTTTTGGTCATGCCAATCACGCCGAATTTGGTCGCGGCGTAGTTGGTTTGGCCAAAGTTGCCATAAAGGCCCACCACAGAGGACGCGCTCGTAATGGCGCCACCGCCCTGCTTAATCATGTATGGAACCACAGCCTGGGTACAGTTGAAGACACCCTTAAGATTGACGGCAACTACAGCGTCAAAGGCTTCTTCGCTCATTTGACCAACCATTTCGCCTTCTTTGAACTTGACGAACTGACCATCTTTGGTGATGCCAGCGTTGTTGATGAGCACATCAACCCTGCCAAATTCTTCAACGACCTGGTCAACAAAGGCTTGCACAGCCTGTCGATCGGTGACGTTAACCTGATAATATTTCGCGTTCTCACCCAGTTGCGCGACGAGGGCATCCCCCGCAGCCTGGTTGAGATCACAAATAATGACTTTTGCGCCTTCGGCGTAAAACTTTTCAGCGGTCGCTTTGCCAATACCAGCTGCGCCACCCGTGATGATACATACTTTATCTTTTAAACGCATGAAACTCTCCATTCTGATTGATATAGCCAGCAAAATAAACCAGCTTTGGAAACTTATGAAGAGTTTACAATCCAGGGGTTACAAATCGGTTACAAATCCAGGGGAAACTTAGCGCAGATGTCGTAAGAGGAAAGTTTTAAGTTGATCAGCATGATAAGCATCACCCAATTGCGCGCTTAAGAATTCGGTGGCATCTGCGTAAACTTTACGAACCATGCTGATATTGCCCAAAGCATAATATGCTTTCATTTGGTAAAGATAGGCGCGTTCAAACAAGGGATCCTTTTGGATAACCTGATTGGCAATCAAAATAGTTCTGTGAAAATCGCCTTTGACAAATAAGTCTTCTAAAACTTTTCCGGCACAATCCAAAAACAGACGATGAAAATACTGCATTTCAATAATTAGCGCATCCTGGCTAACTTCGCCTTCCAGCAACTTGCCTTTATAAAGCGTTAGTGCTGAATTCAGGTCTTCAATATCATCACTGCTGGCAAGGTTTTCAAACTGCACATGATCCAGGATGTTTCCTGCCAGAGGATTAAGCGCGTAGTGGTCTCCATCCCTTAGCACAAAGAAAGCCTGCTCACCACTGGGACGGTTGGGTTCAAGCGCGTTATTTAGCGCGCTCACAACCACTTTGAGTGCATTACTTGCCGCTGTACTGGCAGAATTTGGCCATAACATTGTCAGAATTTGCCCTTTGGACAAGGGTTTGGGATAACTCACAGCCAGAATTTGAAGCAGATGGCGGGCTTTCTCGCGCTTCCAGGCTTCGTTGCTGATTCTTTGTTCCCCTAAAAAACATTCAAATGGGCCCAATAAGGAAAGTCGCAAACGATAGCCCGGATGGTAATTTATTTTTTCAAAGCCCTGCTCTTTTAACAATCCTTCAACAAACCCTGCTTCAATAGCTGCGTCTCGGGCTTCAATCAATAAAGGCACAAAGCAGACTGTGTCATTCGGACCAAGCAGGCTGGGCTTGACAAGAAAGAACTCATAGCTTTTATCTTTAATAACCGCGAGCGCTTGCTCCAGAAACAAGCGGCAGGAATTCTTGTAACCCTGCAGACCTGCCAAATAAGCTTGCCAAACCCAACACGCCATCAGAGCAAAATCGTCGCCAACCTGCAGCGCCATCGTTTCAGCAAGCGCCAGTTCATTGGAAGCTGAACCAAACTCTCCTGCTTGCGCCAGGCTCGCGCCCAGGGAAATCCTAACCAACATCCCAATCCACACATCGCCGGATTGCGTCGCAAGAGCAATCGCAGCTTGGGCAACGCGCATCGCCTCGCCAAGTTCACCGGCATAGCCAAGCAACCTGCATAAACCCCACAGGGGCTCGACGTTGATGCGCGCCACATCCATATCGCGCATAGCGTCTTCATAAAGTTGCTTGATTTCTTCCAAGTGACCGGGCTGGATAGCTTTGGCAGTATCCAATTGCTGGGCATGCGCCAGACGCATTTTGCCAATGCGTAAACCCAAAGAAGCATGACTTTTTTCAGCAGCGTTAAGTCCTCTTTGTGCGGCTGACAGAGCTTTATCCTGATTTCCGACAAAAACATGAAATAAGGAAGCCAACAAGGATGTATCGCGATGGAAGCGTTGGGGCTTTGGTAGCGCCATCGCAGTATTGTTTTGATCAAGACGACCAAGCAAAGTCAATCCATCCTGAAGCCGACCCGTCCTGAGCATCATACGCGCTTCAATAAAATCCTGCTCTTCATGATAGTCAGGGCTTAAAGCTCGGGCTTTTTCCAGACTTTCAGCGGCTTTGAGTGGCTCGCCCTGGTTCAGTTGATTTTCCGCAATTTGTGTCAGCAAGCCAGCCACTTCATTAGGACTTTCTTTGGCATCCATCAACTGCAATGCCCGGCTCAGCAACTGACTGGCATTGCTGGGGCGTAAAGTATCCAGGTAAACCTGGGCTTGACCGCGCAAAGCCAATGCCATACCATAGTTGTTTTCCTGCTTCTGATAAATTCTTTGCGCCGCACGGTAAGATTCCAATGCACGTTCAAATAATGCATCATTACGCTGCACTTCACCCATAAGGTAATTGCCGTACGCGTAATCATCTAATAAATTTTCCGGCAGTTGTCCTACAAAATAGCCCACACTCTGATGGAGACCTCGGCTCAACATCTTGCTGCCGACATCATCCAAAAGTTGCATAACCCGCGGATAGTCTTCAGCTGACAGTAAATGCGAGATAGCTTCCTGCCAATCTTCATGAGCGATAAAGTAACTGGCAACTTTTCGATGAAGCTCTTTAGCCATGTCTTGGTTTTTCTGAAGCTGCTCACGTAAAAAATTTTTAAAAATATGATGGAAACGATAAACCCCTGGCTGCAGCTGTTCCAAAAACAAGCCTTCGCTAAAAAGCTCATAAAGTTCGTCCTGGGTATCCGTTCGATCCAACAGGAAATCACAGGTGTCACTATCCAGAAACTGCAAAATCGAAGAATGAGCTAAAAAAGTTTGTCGTTTGTTGTCTTGCTTGTCAAAAACTTCTTCGGCGAGGTAATCAAAAAGATAGCCTGCGGAAATTGGCTTTTCATCTTCCAGCACTAAACTCAGCTGCCCTTCCGGGTATGAGCGCAAATTATGCCAAACAGCTTGCAAAGCAACAGCCCAGCCTTCGGTACGATTGTGTAGTTTGAGCACATCTTGCGGATCCAGATTGAGGTGATAAACTTTGTGGAACAAGTCCTCTACTTCATCAACAGAAAAGCTCAAAGTATCCCGTCCAATTTCAAACAAGCTTCCCTGGGCTTGCCAGCGACTCATGGATGGAAAACTGAGCGGTATGCGACTGGCGATCAAAACATGCAGATTGGCAGGCAGATGATTGATGAACCAGTCAATCAATTTCATGATTTCATCGGATTCTTCCACGCTCTGAAAATCGTCCAAAACCAACAAGGCTTTTGTCTGAAGTCCCTCGCTCAGGGCATTTACCAGAGCGATGATGGCCTCCCGGCCTTCGGCATCCGAATCGAGCAAGAGACGCAAAGCAGTTTGACCATATTTGTGATTACCGCGGTTAAAAGCAGTAAAGAAGTTGGCTAAGAAAAGTTTGGGGTCACGCTCGGAGGGTGAGACAGAATACCAAAAAACCGGGATATCCAGCTTTGAGATAAAACCTAAAATGGAAGTTGTCTTGCCGTAACCTGTTCCCGCGCACACAATGCTGAGAGGGTAGCGCAAGGATTGGCTTAGCGCCTCATCCAATCGTTCACGCGCCAAAACATTTCCCCGCTGGGCGGGAGGTGTTAGCTGGCTGAGAATGACCCGGGTCAAAGAACTCATGGGCTAATTTTATCATTAGCCCATGATTTAGTCTTTCTCTGAGTTAAATTTCAGGTCGCATTTCGACCAAAGAGTTTTTAAATCTTAGCTATTCCCGCGAGATGTTCACAAAAATGAGCGACAACTAAAATGATCATGTTTCACACAGGCAATCTCATATCGACTGATATAGGTGTAAATTAGCTTTGAGCTTAATCAAACTTCATTTAAAATACAAACCCATCGTGTATAATCAATGTATACATGAAAAAGCTTACTATTTCTTTAGAAAAAAATATATACGATAATATCGAAAAAGTTTCGAGAATAGAGAAAAGATCAATTAAAGAAGTAATAACCGATATTCTTCAATACCAATTTGCTGTGCTACACGAAGAACCTGTTCTTGAGAACTCAACCTTTAAATTCATCGATCTATTTGCTGGCATTGGCGGATTCAGAATTGCTTTTGAAGCAGCAAATGGGCAATGCGTTTTCACATCCGAATGGGACAAATTCGCTCAAAAAACCTACTTTGCAAATTTCGGGGTTATTCCCCATGGCGACATCACAAAAATTGATGAGAACAGCATACCGGACCATGACATTCTCGTGGCCGGGTTTCCCTGTCAGCCATTCTCAATAGCCGGTGTGTCCAAAAAAAACAGTTTGGGTAAAACTCATGGATTCATGGATAAAACACAAGGTACGCTTTTTTTTGACATCGTGCGAATAATTAATGCCAAACGCCCGAAAGGTTTTTTACTCGAAAATGTCAAAAACTTAAAAAGCCACGATAAAGGCAGAACATGGCAAATCATACAGGAAAGCCTTGACGAACTTGGCTATGACATCTTCTCAAAAGTAGTTGATGGACAGGGTTATGTTCCACAACACAGAGAGAGAATTCTGATAATTGGCTTTGACCGTGAATTCTACGATGGAAAGCTGACATTTGACTTTTCAAAACTTGAGGATAATAAGTCTGATGTAAGACTCGGTGACATACTGGAAACAAAAGTTGATGCCAAATATACGCTTACAGACCACCTTTGGAATTACCTGCAAGAATATGCCGCAGGACATAAAGCAAAAGGAAATGGTTTTGGTTACGGTATCGTTACCCCTGAAAGCACAACCAGAACATTAAGTGCCCGATATCACAAAGATGGCTCAGAAATACTTTTAACACAAAAAAACAATAATCCCAGACGATTGACACCAAGAGAATGCGCAAGGCTTCAAGGATTCCCTGATACATTCGAAATACCTGTATCGGATACACAAGCTTACAGACAGTTTGGCAATTCTGTTGTCGTTCCACTCATGACACAAGTTGCAAAACAAATGGCGAATTTAATGGGCTTCACTAAGAAGGTATAAATGTCTGATATAACCATCGTGTCTAAAGCCATACAATCAGTGCTCAACAACACAAATTCCTTTTTTAAATTCATTTCCGCAAATGACAGTGGAGAGACCGGAGGGCATCAGGCTGGAATACTGATACCTAAACCAGCAGTTCCCGTTATATTTCCAAAATTATTTCCAAGAGGTAAAAACGAAAGTTATTTCGCGGATATTGTTTGGGAAGACGGTTTTGTAACCCAGAGTCGTTTCATCTATTATGGTCAAGGTACCAGGGACGAGTACAGAGTTACGAATTTTGGACGTGAATTTGACTACAGATCAAGAATAGAAACAGGTAACTTGTTTGTTTTAACCAGAAACAGTCAGGATTATTCAAATTTTTCTGCTTTTATCCTGAAGGACGAAGAATCCATGGAGGAGTTTCTTGCAGCTTTTTCTTTAAGTCCCGTAGATGCAGGAAAAATTATCCATATTCAATCCCATAGAAAAGATTTGACTGAGGAAACAGAGTTTTATAAATTCGCCTCTGCATTGAATAACGAATTTCCAAATACTTATCTAATGTCAAAACAAGCTCGATTTATCTTTGACAAACTCTACAACAAAGAAATTGAAGTCAGAAAAAATCCCGACAAACGACTAATCGATTGGACAGAGATAGAATACAGGTTATTCCGATACATAGAAAACTACTTGTTCACTGAGCAAATATCCAAAGGATTCTCTGATATCGACGATTTTATTGTAACAGCCAATAGTATTCTAAACCGACGAAAAAGCCGTGCCGGGAAATCATTGGAAAATCAATTGGAAGCAATTTTTACAGGCAATCTGTTGGACTTTACCAGTCAGGCAAGAACTGAACGCTATTCCCGCCCTGATTTTCTTTTTCCAAGTGAGGAAGCTTACAAAAATCCAGGGTTCCCAAAAGAAAAGTTAATATTTCTTGCAGCGAAAACCACTTGCAAAGATCGCTGGCGACAAATCTTGACTGAAGCAGACAGAATTGAAAAAAAATTTCTTTTCACTTTGCAACAAGGCATTTCATCTCAACAATTACAGGAAATGGAATTTGAAAATGTTCACTTGGTAGTTCCCGCAAGATATCACAAGGATTATCCCGAACCATGGCGTAATCACATAATGAGCCTAAAAAAGTTTATTGAATACGTTAAAATAAAAAACCCGTAAAATTCACCGTGTCTGATATAAAGAGCAAAGAGGCGCGAAGTTATAATATGCGCCAAATAAAAAACAAAAACACTAAGCCTGAATTGATTATTAGACGATGGCTGTTATCTTATGGGTACAGATACAGATTGCATGTAAAGAACTTACCTGGCAAACCGGATATCGTACTCCCAAAATATAAAACCATTATTCTTGTAAACGGCTGTTTTTGGCATGGACATGAAGGCTGTAAGTTTTTTGTTTGGCCACAAACAAATACAGAGTTCTGGCATGAGAAAATATCAGCAACCATGAAACGGGATCGAAAAAAGTATCAGGAATTATGCGATTTAGGATGGATTGTTACTGTTATCTGGGAATGCCAAATCTCTGAAGTAATAAAGCAACATCCCGAAAATGTTATGCCTTCCCTTTATCGAAAAATATAAAGCCTGCTTAATTTCCTGTTACAGTTGCACATCATGTATTCCTTTTATTACAAAGCTCACTTTTTAAAGCTATTCCCGCGAGATGTTCACGAAAATAAGTGGCCTTCGACGGGTTTCGTCAAAGAGCATGGACTTTGCCACATTTTGAAGCTCTTTTTGAAGATTGTTGCTCGGGAACTGAACAAGCTTTTCAACCCGCTTCTTTAAGTTGTCAAAGAGCTCCACTGATTCTTCCTGCGCGATAAAGCCCCGGCTGATAATCTCAGTGTCTTTGTATTGTCCGGATTTTTTATCCAGCATGAGGTTCAACAAGACTACGCCATCCTGACTCAAAAGCTCACGTTCGCGCATGATGTCGCGATCAACATCCCCCACACCAGTACCATCCACGAAGACATAACCACCAGGAAGGCGTTCGCCCAAACTCATCTTACCGTTTTTGAACTCAATCACCTGTCCGTTTTCAATCAAAGCGATTTGCTCTTCTTCCATGCCCACGCTGAGTGCTAATTTTTTATGCTGTTTGAGCATACGTGTTTCGCCATGAATAGGAATAAGATACTTTGGCTTTACGAGATGTAAAAGCAATTTAATTTCTTCCTGACTGGCATGCCCGGAAACATGCACCGGCGCGATAGCCTCATAAATCACATCCGCGCCACGTTCCATAAGCCGATTAATCGCTCGGTAAACAAGCTCTTCGTTGCCCGGAATGGGATGGGAAGAAAGCACAACCGTATCGCCCTCTTTGATGTCAAAGCGGCGATTGGTGCCATTTGCAAGTCGACCTAATATAGATGTAGGCTCACCTTGAGAACCCGTTACCAATAAAACGACCTTGTCATCTTTCATGTTGAGCACGTTTTCAAGGGGCATAACGATATCATCATCATATTGGATATAGCCCAACTCTTTGGCAATCCGCGCGTTTTCAGTCATGCTCAGCCCCACGAACGCGACCTTGCGGCCGTATTTTTCGGCAGTATCAATCACTTGCTGCATACGCGAAATCAGCGAGGCAAAAGTCGCCACGATGATACGCCCTTTGGCTTCATGAAAGACTTTGTCAAAAGCAGCGTCAATAACACGCTCGCTGGGTGTCCAACCCTGCCGTTCAGCATTAGTTGAATCCGCCAAAAGGACCATGGTGCCACGACGCGCGAATTCTGCTAACTTTGCATAATCGGTGGGGAAGTTGTCTACTGGTGTATGGTCAAACTTGTAATCGCCGGTATGAACAACCAGCCCGGCGGGAGTATCAATACCCAATCCGACCGCGTCTGGCACTGAGTGTGAGACGTGGAAAAAATCAACGTTAAAAGAGCCAATCCGCACCGTTTCGCCAGCGTGTACTTTAATCATAGTAGGCTCTTTTTTGAAATTGCGCGTGAGTTTATTTTGGATTAAACCCAAAGTCAATGGGGTCGCGTAAATGGGCGCGTCAACATCTTCCAAAAGGTGCCCGATGGCACCCACATGGTCTTCGTGCCCATGTGTGACCACAATGCCCACCACTTTATCCGCGTTTTGTCGCACGTAATTAAAATCGGGAATAATGTAATCAATACCGATCATATCGTTATCCGGAAACATCATGCCGGCATCCACAATGAGCATTTGATTTTTATATTCGTAAACTGTCATGTTTTTTCCCACTTCGCCTAACCCGCCAAGTGGGATGATTCTTAATGTTTTATCTTTCATATTTTTTCTTTCTCAATGATTCGGAGCTTCAGGTAATTTTCTCCAAATCAAAACCGTATAGTAATAATGACCTTAAATAATCATTCCTATTATACCAAGCCATGCCTACGGTAAAAAGAGAAAACAAGTATGTTAACACCACGCTTATTTTTCGTATATTTTTTTCTTACACAATTTACCTACCATAACAGTTGAAAGACACTTTATATTTGGAGGTAAATATGGCTTACAGAATTACAAGATACCCTTACTGGAGACGAGGATCCAACCTCGAGAATATGATTGATCGCATGTTTGATATCGAAAGCGAACCATTGCCCTCTGGCTTCCCGCTGGATGTTCTCGAAACTGATCAGGAATATACCATCAAAGCCAGCGTTGCCGGTTTTGACCCAGAGAAAATTGAAATTACTTATGACGACAACACCCTCAGTATTCGTGGAGAAATTGCTGATGAAACTGTTGATGAAGAAAAAGGGAAATATCACATCCGTGAACGCCGCTGTGGTTCTTTCTACCGTGCCATCAGCATGCCTGGTGTGATTGACCCCGAACAAATCTCAGCGGAAACGGATAACGGCATCTTAACCGTTCATCTGCCTAAGAAACCAGAAACACAACCCCGAAAGATTGAAGTTACCGCGAGAAAAGTCATCGACCAGAAAGACTAAGGCTTGCTAAAGAACACTTAGCTTTGTTAAAAACGATGGCATAAAAAATGCCTGGCATGATCAACCTTTCCATCGTTCACAAGACCGCCCATTCCGGCGGTCTTGTTTATTATGTCAAAAAAGCCTACACGCTCAGAACTTATATTATTCACTATGCCGCGCCAGGAGCGTCTGCTTTTTCCACTCCGGCAAGTCGCTTGATTCAACCAATATCGCCCGCAATTCATAAATCTGGTCACGCAACATCGCCGCGCGTTCAAACTCTAAATCAGCCGCGGCAGCTTTCATCTGGTTTTCCATCTCTGATATCAATTTTTCCAACTCACGCTGCTGCATCTTTGAAGCCAGCTGGCGCGCGCTTTTGCTCTTATCTTCTTTTCCTTCGGCAATCGAGTGCGTCAGGCGTTCAGTAATATCGTATACCGCCTTGGTAATGCCAACAGGTGAAATGCCATGCTCTTCGTTGTACTTTTCCTGAATAGCCCGTCTTCGGTTGGTCTCATCAATCGCGCGCTTCATCGAATCGGTCATCTGGTCCGCGTAAAGAATAACCTTGCCATTGATATGTCGCGCGGCACGACCAAAAATCTGAATGAGCGCCGTGGTTGAGCGCAAAAAGCCCTCTTTGTCAGCATCCAAAATCGCCACAAGCGACACTTCCGGCAAGTCAAGCCCTTCGCGCAAGAGGTTAATACCCACCACAACGTCATAATTGCCCATGCGCAAATCGCGCAGGATGCTCACGCGCTCGAACGTTTCCACCTCAGAGTGCAAATACTGAACCTTAAACCCGGCGTCTTTAAGATATGCCGATAAATCCTCAGCCATGCGCTTGGTTAGCGTGGTCACCAGGGCGCGTTCGCCTTTTTCAATTAATTTTCGCAGTTCAGCGATTAGGTCATCCACCTGGCCACGACTCGGACGCACGATAATTTGCGGGTCTAACAATCCGGTTGGGCGGATGATTTGCTCAACCACCTGGTCTTTCTTCTCCATCTCATAAGGTCCAGGCGTGGCACTGGTGTAAAGCGTGATGCCCATCATTTTTTCAAATTCCGGAAACTTTAAGGGGCGGTTATCCAGCGCGGAGGGCAATCGAAAGCCATACTTAACCAGGACTTCCTTGCGCGAACGGTCACCGTTGTACATCCCGCGAATTTGGGGCATCATCATATGTGATTCGTCCAAGACCAAGAGATACTCCGACGGCAAAAAGTCCAGTAGGGTCCAGGGCGCGGTGCCCGGCGCGCGCTGGTCAAAATGACGCGAGTAGTTCTCAATCCCCGCGCAATGCCCCACCTCATGCAACATTTCCAGATCATAGCGGGTGCGTTGCTCCAGTCGGTAAGCCTCCAGATCCATGCCCTGGTCTCTGAAAAATTTTAAGCGCTCTTCAAGCTCATCTTCAATATCCTTTAGGGATTTTTCCATGCGCTTGTCTTCGGTTACGTAATGCTTGGCGGGATAAATGTCGATCGCGTCAACGCGCTCAATCAGTTCGCCAGTCACCGCATGCAAGCGCGAGATAGCCTCAATCTCATCACCGAAAAAACTGATGCGGATGATTTCTTTTTCTGAATAAGCCGGCAAAATTTCAAGCGTGTCACCCCGCACCCTGAAGATACCGGGTTTGATGTCAAACTCATTGCGCTGATACTGAATATCCACCAACTGCCGCAACAATTTATTCCGCCGGTACAAGCTGTCTTTCTCAACGTGCAAAACGCTCGCCTTGTACAGTTCCGGGTCGCCCAAGCCATAAATCGCGGACACCGATGCCACGATAATCACATCCTGCCGTGACATCAGCGCTGTAGTGGCAGCCAAACGCAAACGGTCGATTTCTTCGTTAATCTGTGTTTCTTTCTCGATGTAAAGATCGCGACGCGGGATATAAGCTTCAGGCTGGTAATAATCGTAGTACGAAACGAAATATTCCACGGCGTTGTTCGGAAAAAAATCCTTATACTCCGCGTAAAGCTGCGCCGCCAGGGTTTTATTGTGCGTCATCACCAGGGTTGGCAGTTGTAGCTGCTGGATAACATTTGCCACCGTGAAAGTCTTGCCCGTACCCGTCGCGCCGAGCAAAACCTGATGACGATAGCCTTTACGCACACCTTCCACCAACTCCGCGATAGCTTGGGGTTGGTCGCCGGTGGGTTTATAGGGAGCCTGAAGGTCAAATTGCATGCCATCATTATAGTCCAGCGCGGGATTGCTTTCCATGAACATAAGCTAAGCGAAATGGGGTATGATTAGGCGCATGCTCACAGACTGGAGATCTCATGACCAATAATAAAAAAATACGCGTTGCCATCATTGGCGCTGGGAACTGCGCCTCATCCTTAGTACAAGGACTTTACTATTACAAAAATGCTGAAGACGACGCGCAAGTGCCTGGCTTGATGCACGTCAACTTGGGTGGCTATCACATCAGCGACATTGAAGTTGTGGCTGCTTTTGATGTGGTTGAAGGCAAGGTCGGCAAAGACCTTAGCGAAGCGCTTTTTGCCTATCCCAACAACACCTATAAATTCTGCGATATCCCCTTTATGAACGTTCCCGTGCATCGCGGAATGACCCACGATGGATTAGGCAAATACCTGAGCCAAATCGTTACTAAAGCTCCCGGTCCAACCGATGACGTCGTGGGTATTCTCAAAGAAACCCAAGCGGATATGCTCATCAACTACCTGCCCGTTGGTTCCGAAATGGCAACCAAATGGTACATGGAACAAGCCTTGCGTGCCGGCGTGGGCATCATTAACTGCATTCCCGTGTTCATCGCCAGCTCGCCGTATTGGTCAGTGCGCTTTTTCGAAGCTGGCTTACCCATCATCGGTGACGACATCAAAAGCCAGGTTGGCGCTACCATCACCCACCGTGTGCTCACCAGTCTCTTTGTAGACCGTGGCGTGCGCCTTGACCACACCTACCAACTCAACTTCGGCGGCAATACCGACTTTATGAACATGCTCGAACGTGACCGCCTGGAAAGCAAAAAAATCAGCAAGACCGGCGCCGTCACCAGCATGTTGCCCTACAAACTTGATGAAGAAGACGTGCACGTGGGACCTTCTGATTACGTGCCCTGGCTCAAAGACCGCAAATACTGCCACATCGTCATGGAAGGCACCACTTTTGGCGATGTGCCCCTCAAAGCAGAAGTGAAACTTGAGGTTTGGGACGCGCCTAATTCCGCTGGCGTGGTCATCGACGCCATCCGTTGTCTGAAATTAGCCAAAGACCGTGGCATTGGCGGTCCCATCCTGGCACCCAGCAGTTATTTCATGAAAACACCGCCTGAGCAATATAAAGATGAGCATGCCCGCGAACTCACCGAAGCTTTTATCCGTGGTGAATAGCTGCTTGTAATCCAAGAATTGATAAACAAAGCAAAGGTCCGTCAATCCGGACCTTTTTGATTCTTAATATCTTCCAATAACCAAACCATCACGATAGTTTTGGTTCACAACCCACCAGAAACGAGACACGCATAGCTATAATGCCAAGCCTTTACAAACTAATCAACTTAAATAAACATATAAAGGGTAAAATGAATGCATCTCACAAAAAAGGAGCGCATTATGGATTCATCCATCATTACCCAGCAAGACCCTGTTCAACAACCTTTAACGCCCGAACAGGAAAAGAAGAAAAAGAAAGCCATTTGGGCATGGACCATGTACGACTGGGGCAACTCAGCTTTTGCTACCACCATCATGGCAGCCATTCTTCCCGTTTACTTCGCCCAATACATTATGCTTGGCGAATCGGCTGTGCCCATTTGGGGCTGGGCGGTCGCCATCGGCAGCCTTATCGCCGCTGTTTCCAGCCCGGTACTTGGCGCGATTGCCGACTTTAGAGGCTCAAAGAAAACCTTCATGGCCTTTTTTGTTGCCTTGGGTGTGCTTAGCACCGCCTGCATGTTCTTCTTAACCGGCCCACAACATCAAACGCTGACTGTCGTGCTGTATATTTTAGGCACAGTGGGTTTCGCCGGCTCGCTCGTCTTCTACGACGCGCTTCTGCCCCATATCGCCAACGAAGATGAACTCGATAAGGTCTCCAGTAGAGGCTATGCCATGGGTTACATTGGTGGTGGATTATTGCTTGCCATCAACGTGGCGATGATCTTCCTCGGCCCCAATCTGATGCCCAACACCCCTGCGGAAGAAGTCACCCAACTGATGATGCGCCTGAGCATGGCAAGCGTTGCCATCTGGTGGGCTGTCTTCTCAATTCCTGTTTTCAAGTATGTCAAGGAACCACCTGCCAAAGCCTACGAACACGAAATAGGCAAAAGTGTGGTCAAGGTTGGCTTTGGGCGCTTTTTCTCCGCTTTTGGGAATATCCGCAAGTTCAGAGACCTCGCGTGGTTCATGCTGACCTTCTTTGTCTACTCCAACGGTATCGGCACCATCATCACCATGGCCACCATCATCGGCAGCGAACGAGGCTTTAGCAGCATAACGCTCATTGGCACCTTGTTGATGGTGCAATTTGTCGCCGCGCCATTCTCGATTCTCTTTGGCAAACTTGCCGAAAAGTTAGGACAAAAGCTCACCATTACCATCAGCCTGATCATCTACTTGCTCATCGCGGGTGTTGGCTATTTCATGAGCCAGGAATGGCATTTTTACGCGCTTGGTTTCGCGGTGGCGATGGTGCAAGGTGGCTCACAAGCCATCAGTCGCTCACTGGTTGGCAAGCTCATGCCCGCCAGCAAAAGTGCTGAATTCTACGGCTTCTTTAGCGTCTTCGAGAAATTCAACACCGTTGTTGGACCCGCCCTGCTGGCAGTAGTTACCAAACTCACCGGTTCCGACCGCTATGGCATCATCTCGCTGGTTGTCTTCTTCCTCGCTGGTATTGTCATGCTGCAATTTGTCAACATTGAGCGCGGTGTAAAAGTTGCCGAAGCTGAAGATGCTTTGTTAGTACAGGTTGATTAAGTTAGGACTATAATTAATAAAAAATATCGTGCCGGAGGCATGTAAAGAAGTGAAAGCATTTCGCGTTGCAGTCCTTGCAAACATTAAGACAAACGCGCCCGTTTTTGAGGGCATGAGCGAAGATCAATGGGATGACCTCGATTCCGAGTCAACCGTTGAGTCCCTGTGTAACGCCATTCGTGAAGGCGGTCACGAAGCGCAGTTTTTAGAAGCCGACGAGTCTATCATCGACTCCATCCGCAACTACCAACCCGATATCTGTTTCAATATCGCTGAAAGTCATTTTGGAGATTCGCGGGAGGCTCAAATTCCTGCCATTTTAGAGAAACTGCAAATTCCCTACACCGGCTCCAAGGTGCTTTCACTCGCCTTAACGCTCGACAAACCCATGACCAAACGCATCCTCGCCTGGCATGGATTGCCAACACCCGAATTTCAGGTTTTTGAACGCGTTGATGAACCTCTTGACGAAGGCTTAAGATTCCCGCTTTTTGTCAAACCCAGTCGCGAAGGAACCGGTATGGGCATTAGCGGTAAATCCGTGGTACATGATGAGCGCGAACTGCGCCAACAGCTTGAAATAAGTCTAAGCAAATACAAACAGCCAGCTTTGGTCGAACGTTTCATCAAAGGACGTGAAGTAACCGTTGGTTTGGTGGGTAACCTGATTGGTCCTGTTGCCTGGCGTGTCCCGCGCAATGAAAACGCGCGCCGCGTTCAGGCTGGTTTAACCTTTTTGCCAGCCATGGAGGTCAATCTGGATCCCTCTCTGACCGTTGAAGGCGTTTACGGCAACTATCTCAAAACCGCTCTGGCAGACCAATTGGAATACTTATGCCCCGCGCCACTTACCGAAGACCAAATCGATGAGCTCAACTGGCTTGCCGCCGCTGTCTTCCGTGTGACCGGCTGTTTGGACGTCTCGCGCATTGATTTTCGTCTGGATGTTGAAGATAACCTCAAACCCTACATTCTCGAAATCAACCCCTTGCCCGGTTTAATGCCCAAACTATCCGATATCGTCATTGAAGCCGAAGCGGATGGCATCGGTCACACCGAACTGGTCAATATGATTCTCAATGCGGCACTCAAACGCTATGGCATGATATCATAGGCGTGAGAGGACATATTATGAACATAACCGGACGTTTCGCAACCCACGCAGATTTAGAAAAACTCGTTCAAGGGCGGATTGACTTCAACGCCGCCCTTGGCACACCCGCGCCAGCATCGCGATTGGATGAAATCAAGCGCGACATCCGCGCGTTTTATCAAACGCGCTTGGGGCAGGACATCCACTGTTATTTGGTCGAAGTTGATGGCGAAGTCGCCGCGATTGGCTTTTTGCAGGCGCATGTTGTCGCCTACCATCCTGGCTGCCCCACACAACGCTTCGCGCGCATCACCAACATGCTCTGTTACGAAAAGTACCGCATGCGTGGCTTCGCGCGCAGGACGATGGAAGCCCTTATCGCCCTTGCCAGGGATATGGATTTCGACTATATCACCCTTGACGCATCCGTGATGGGCCGTCATCTTTATGAAAGCCTCGGTTTTGTTGACTATGTCCCCGTCGACCCACCCATGCACCTCAGGCTGAGAAAAAAAGACGGCTAAATCCTTTATTAAAAATAAAGTTTAAATACGCTGGTCATCGTTCCCACCCTACTGTGGACTGCTTGCGTGCCGAGTGCTTTTCTCGGCTGGGGGAATCCAAGGGGATGGTTCTTTTTTTTCACAAAACGAAATTTACAAGATTTCATCTTACAAACCACTGCTCTGGCAATCATCTTGCACCTTATCAAACAGCGCGCTGGAAGCATCAGGACCCCAACGCGCTGAAGGAGTGTCATGTCTGATTTTTCCTACTGTGGTATGGACTGCAAAGCTTGTCCCGTCTTTCAAGCCAATCAAAACAATGACTACGCGCATAAACAATGGCTTGCCGCTGAATACTCTTTTGAAGAAATCAGCTTTTCTCCAGACCAGCTCATCTGCAACGGTTGCAAAAGCCAGTCCGCTCACTCGCATATCTGTTCCCAATGCCTCATTCGCAGCTGCGCGTTAAACAAGGTCAACAAAACCTGTGCTGAGTGCGTTGAATACCCTTGCGCGCTCATTCGTCGTTTCGTCGCGGTGGAAACCGACGCCCGCAACATCCTGGATTATCTGCACGAAAGCTTAATGGTTTAGTTATTAGTTTTGTTTGCGTCTAGCGCATTTAATACGTTTTTCCAGCGATTGTAACATTTTGAGTGTATGAAATGCTTTTATAATGTTTACATATGGCGGCCAAATTTAGTATTTACCTCACGTCCGATTTAATGCTACTTATCATAAATCCTATACAAAAATCCATTTCCAATACTACTGAGGGCAAAGAGACTGGTAAAATTGTTTTTAATCCTCATAAAGAGGTGTCTTTTTTAGAACAAGTAAAAGGTTATTCTTTGTCTCAAGCAATAGATTACTGGAAATCGTATAAAAAGGTTCCCGGGAGGTATTAAAATGAGAGTAATAAGCTTGTCAGTGGAAAATTTTAGAGGAATTAAACACTGTGATATTAATTTTCCTGTAAAATCGAATTTAATATGCATGATTGGTTCCGGTGATAGCACTAAAACCACAATCCTAAATGCAATAGAGTGGGCGCTTTGGCCCAGTTGGAATCTACAAGTTTCAGACAATGATTTCTATCGAAGTAACACTAATGAAAAAATAATCATAGAAGTAACATTAACGCAAGTAGCGAATGCATTATTAACTCAAGAAAAGTTTGGACTTTATCAAAGGTCAGGAGCTATTGAACCATCTGAGAATGATGAACCAACAGACGATGACCCTGCCTGTATAACAATCCGCTTATCTATTGAATCTGACTTAGATCCTCGTTGGGAAGTTATCTGTAACAGGTTAGAACCAAAACCAATTTCAAATAGAGATAGACAAGCCTTAGCATTCAGTGTAATTGGACAAAATTGTGAGCGGGATTTCGTTTGGAATCGATTGTCTGTCTTACAACGCTTTGCGGAATCAAAGGAGATTATTAATGATGCCTTGATATCAACCCTAAGAAATGCTTCTGCGAAAGCAGATTTATCAGGCTTGGACGACGTTTCATCTAAAGTGCTAGAAATAGGAAATGATTATGGAGTGGACTTTGAAGGTAATATACAAAACCGCTTGTTCATCAATAGTTCCTCAATAAGCTCTTCAATCGGCCTGTTTGATCAAAACGCGCCTTTACTCCAACGAGGAAAAGGTAGTCAACGACTTGTTTCGATGGGACTAAACCTGAATGCTACTAACAATAATGCCGTTCTACTAATTGATGAGGTTGAGAACGGCTTAGAGCCTTATCGTCTCAGATCACTAATAAATAAGTTAAGAGAACGCGAACCAAATAATGGTCAAGTAATCATGACCACACACTCTCCCGTCGTTGTTGCTGAGTGCAAGAACACAGAATTATTCATTGTGCGTTCTACAAAAGGAATCACTACTCTACAATCGTTAGAGTATCAAAGCAAACCGGAGAACCAAAAAACACAAGCCCATATTAGATCAAATCCTGAAGCTTACTTGAGTAAGCGATTAATTATTTGCGAAGGGAAGACCGAGATTGGCTTTATTAGGGCACTGGATTCTTATCTTCAAGAAAAAGAGCAATATCGAATGGCTTATATGGGAGTATCAGTTTGCGATGGCAATGGAGACAAAATCTTTGATACAGCAAAACATTTTGTCAGTTGCGGTTATGATGTTTGTCTGTTTTTAGATTCTGACAAAAAAGCAACTGAGAAGAAGAAAGCAGAACTAAAAGAAACTTTGAAAATCCCAATTTTCGATTGGGAAGAGGGTAATTCAATTGAAGAACAACTGTTCCAAGATGTTAGCAATTCAATCGCGGAGATACTCATACAAATACCAATCGATGACAGAAATTTTCAATCTGTGTTGAACAAGTTAAAACATCTCAACATTGATGTTTCTGGCACGACAATTGGACTTAGTAGATTAAATGAAAGAGAAAGAAAATCAATAGGAACTTTAGCCAAAACAAACACTAAAGAGAATAAGCCTTGGTATAAACGGATTGATTTGGGCGAGCTATTAGGAAATGTAATTTTCGCCCATTGGGACGAAATTGATGAAAACTCAATGACCAAAAAGACTATTGCTGGTCTAATGAACTGGATCTATCAAAAATGAACCCTGACGAAATTTCACAAATCCTATCAAACCATTGTTCATTAGTAATCGCACCTGCTGGACATGGGAAAACAGAAATGATTTCTGAATTCACAAAACATGTTGAGGGGACACAACTAATCTTAACTCATACTAATGCGGGTGTCGAAGCACTAATAAAGAGAATGAGAAAAAATAATATCCCAAGTAGCAAATACAGGGTTTTTACAATTGCTGGTTTTTGTTTATTGTGGTGTAAGTCTTTTCCAAGAACTTCAGCTATTGACCAAAATTTAGATCCTTTACGCAAGGAAGATACAAAACAATATTATGCACAGCTTTATAAAGGAGCAGAGCTAATATTTCAGCATCTATGGGCACTAGATGTAATCAGGAGGAGTTTTTCCGGACTAATTGTCGATGAATACCAAGATTGTTTAGTAGAGCAGCACAAGGTTTTTTTGGCATTGTCAAAGGTCCTACCTGTTAGGGCTTTTGGTGATCCTATGCAAGCTATATTCGGGTGGGCAGGAGAGCTTGTTGATTTGTATAATCTGAAATTCCCACAAGTCAAAGTAATTACAGAACCTTGGAGATGGTCGTCAACTAATCCTGAACTTGGGCAGTGGATTTCCGAAAAGAGACTTATTTTAGAAAAAGCACTTCTAGGATCACCACAATATATTGATTTTTATGATAAACAAAATTTTTTAAAAGTAATATGTCCAAAGGATTTTCCAAGGTATCCCATCCTTAATGAATTAGAAGCGTATTCGGACGTGGCATTTATTACTTCCTACGAAAATAAACAATTAGCCTTTGCTAAATCGATGGGAGGTATATTTCAACATGATGAGAAACAAGATTCTGAGGTGCTATTCAATTTTGCAGAATCTTTCTCTACACTTAAGGGAAAAGGTTTATGTGAAAAATTAATGGATTTTCTTCAATGTTGTGCCTCACATGTCGGGCGTGAATTTAAATCGTATATCAATAGAATCAAATCTGATAATTTCAATTTTGAAAGAATTTTGAAACATGTAGATTTTAAGAATATCCTATTAGGACTTCGAGATACTGGAGATTATAAATACATTTCTCAGGCCATTGATTATGTGCTAAAACATAATGAATTCAATGTTTATCGCAAAGAACTCTTTTTTGAGCTTAAAAGGGCTATAAGTTATTCAGACGAGAAAAAAATAAATCTGTCAGAGTCTGTAGCAATTATTAGGCGAGGAGTAGGAGTACAGAAGAAAAATTCCACATTCAAAAGATTATCTACTCGAACGGTACTAGCTAAAGGTCTTGAATTTGATTGTGTGATTATTGATATGAGCCAAAACTTGGACATCAGAAATTTTTATGTAGCAATTTCTCGTGCTAAAAGATTTATATACATTTTGAGTGATACCAGAAGAGTGTATTTCCATAAGTGAATGTTAAAAATCATTCCTACCGTCGCTTATGGTATACTAGTATTGTTATGCGTATTTTTATGGAAACACTAACACTAAGCGGAAGCGAAACGATCGGCTCTGAAGACTCGCCAGACCCTGCAAGTATTTGCTAATCCGCTGTGAGCCTCCTTTCCACGGTTGGTTTACAGGGGAATAGCAACAGCCGTGGTTTTCTTCCACAAATACATATTTAAAGAGGTGACTTATGATCTATTTAAGCAACTTACTCAACCAAAAAGTCTGGGATTCTTTTGGGCATGTCGTTGGTCATGTGGATGATATCCTTGTTAGCCACACCGATCAAGCCATGCCACCTATTGACGCTATTTTGCTTAAGAAAAGTAAAGGCGACCTGCGCCTGATCAAAGGTGAGCTCATCGCCACGCTTTGGCCAACCATCGCGCTAAGCGTTGATCAGCGCGAACTCACGAACTATGAGCCCCACGGTCATGAACTCCACCTCAAACAGCGTGTGCTCGACCAGCAAATTGTCGACACCGAGGGCAAACGCCTGGTGCGTGTAAACGATGTGGTCATCGCGCGCAAGAATCAACAGTTCTTGGTAACCGGTGTGGATGTGGGCGTGCGCGGGCTGTTACGCCGCCTGGGCTTGGACACTGCCGCGAAGTTCCTCGCCAAAACATTTAACTTCAAGCTCACAAGCCAAATTATCGCCTGGGAAGATGTCGCCAGCATTGAACATGACGACCCCTTACGCCTAAAAGTTTCCCAGGAACGGCTGGTACAAATGGAGCCAGTAGACATTGCTGCCATTCTTGATGACTTAGACCACCATACCAGCAAAGCCTTGCTGCAGGGCTTTGATGATGAAATCCTCGCCGATACACTCGAACAAAGCTCATTCGAAGTACAACAAGCTGTTCTGGCCGCCATGGACCCTGAACGCGCCGCGGACGTGCTTGAGGAAATGGATCCCGATGAAGCCGCGGACCTCCTGGCAGAGCTGGATGACGAACGCTCCGAGCAACTTCTCAGCCTCATGGAAGATGAAGACGAGATTGAAATACGCCAACTGTTAGCCTATCCCGAAAACAGCGCGGGCGGTATTATGACCACCGAGTTTGCCTGGGTTCCGGGTGAGTTCAACGTGGAGCAAGCGCTCAACCACCTGCGCACATCTGAAGAAGCCAAAGAAGATGAGTTCATGTACTATCTGTACATTTTAGACAATGAAGAGAGGTTGGAAGGCGTGGTAAGCCTGCGCGACCTCGTTACCGCGCCACTTGAAAAACCCCTGCAGGACTGGGCTGATGACGACGTTGTACATGTTGAACCCCTGACCCACCAAAACGAAACTGCTTATTTGGTGGCGAAATACGATCTCATGGCTATCCCGGTCATTGATCCCGAAACCCACAAGATGTTAGGCATCGTCACTGTTGACGACGCGCTGGATACCGTTTTGCCCACCGCGTGGAAGAAACGCATCCCGCGCTTCGCCGGAAAGTGAGCAAATCATGAAAGATACCATCAAAAAAAACCGCCCTGTTTGGCTAAGCAAGTTCCTTTTCTTGCTCTCCATCCTCGGCCCAGGATTGATCACTGCCAGTGCTGATAATGACGCGCCCGGCATTGCTACTTACTCAGTGGCAGGCGCGACTTATGGCTACAAGCTGATTTGGGTTATCCTCGTCATCACAATTGGCGAAGTCGTCATTCTGGAAATGGCAGCCCGCATGGGCGCGGTCACTGGCAAAGGTACCGCGGACCTTATCCGAGAACGCTTTGGTGTGAAGATTTCCACTCTGGCCATGTTGCTGTTAATCATCGCCAACCTTGCCACCACCATCGCGCAATTCGCCGGTGTTGCCGCAGCGGGCGAACTCTTTGGCATCAGTCGCTACATCAGTGTACCGATTGCCGCAGTTGTGATGACTTTTATCGTTCTCAAAGCGGAATATAAGTATGTCGAGCGCGTGCTTTTGGTTTTGTGTTTGGCGTCGCTCAGTTATGTCGTGGCTGTTTTCACCGTCAAACCAGACTGGGCGGCCATCGGTCAAGCCCTCATCCGCCCCCAAATTGAACTTACTGGAGATTTCCTGGTCACGATGCTTGCCGTGATTGGTACCACCATTACCCCCTGGGCGATCTACTACCTGCAAGCCTCGGTGGCCGACCGCGGTGTGGATATGAAAGAGTACAAATACACGCGCCTGGATGTCAGCTTTGGTTCAGCTTGGGGAAACGTCATCTCAGCCTTTATCCTCATCGTTACCGCGGCGACGCTCTATGTGAACGGTGTTGCGGTGAACGATGCCAAAGACGCCGCCATGGCACTGCAGCCATTGGCTGGGGAAGCTTCAAGCATATTGTTCTCGGTCGGGCTCCTGGGCGCGTCATTGCTGGCTGTCTCGGTATTGCCCCTGGCAACAACTTACGCCTTTTGCGAAGCATATGGCTTCGAACGCGGGCTCAATCGCAAAGTGAAAGAGGCGCCCGTATTTTACGGCATGCTCATTGCCATTATGGCCATCAGCTCGCTCGTGGTGCTCATTCCAAACGCGCCACTCTTCCAGATGATGATCCTTTCGCAGACCCTGAACGCCATGCTCTTGCCCGTCTTACTCATCCTGGTGCTTAAGCTCGCCAACAGCAGAGAGATAATGGGGAAATACACTAACTCTAAACTGACCAATATCCTGGCAATCGGCATAACTCTTTTGATTGTTGTCGTTACCATCGCGCTCTTCTTTGAGCCTTTGTTGAACAAGATTTTTTAAACAGCTTAGCTAAGACAACAAATCCCCAAAGTTTTATTCTGGGGATTTGTGTTGTTAATAAGCAAATAATAACTATTCGTCGCTGTCTTTGATCACCATCGGAATGCCCGCAACCATTAAGACAACCTTCGTGGCGGCTTTTGCCAGGCGTTGATTGGCACGACCCAATTCATCGCGATAGTACCGTGAAAGCGCGTTAGGCGGCACAAGTCCCAAACCGACCTCATTGGAGATGAGCATCCAACTCGCGTCCTGTTGATGCCAGGCTTCAATTAAAGCCTCAATCTCCGCCTGCATCGTTTCCTGGTAATCCGCCTCGATAACGGGCTCGGACAAATTGAACAAAACATTGCTTGCCAGCATAGTCACACAATCCAACAAAACCCAGCCCTGTGGCTTGGCTGCTACAATCGCCTGCCCCACATTTCGCTGAGCTTCAAGCGTTTGCCAGCGCGCGGGTCGGTTGGCGCGGTGTTTTTGAATGCGGCTCTGCATTTCCGCATCGCCAGCGGTAGCGGTCGCCACAAATAGCACATCCCGCGCCTGGGTTTCGAGCTGACTTTGCGCCCAGTCCGATTTACCACTGCGCGCGCCACCCAGAACCAATACAAACTCTTTTTTCGCGCTCATGGTCAGCTCAGACTTTCATAAAGATCACGATGATATTTGGCGGGTTTGGCGCTTTCGCCCGATTGAGTCTGCCAGCTGAGCCCCAACTGCGCCAGCGCGATATTAAGCTGCTCTATTGAGCCACGCAAGTCCTCATCATTGAAGACTTCTATGGTCATCACGCCATCAAAACCCGACTGATGGATGACATTCATCACGCGTTTGAGCTCTTCAAGCTCAACATGCTTCAACGATTTGTGATCGCGCTCTGCCACGCCATGGATATGCAAAACCCTGGCGCGGTGAATGTGCTTTTCAAGATAGGCTACCGCGTCGTGCCCCTCGAGCCAAAGATGCCCAATATCAATGCACCGGCTAAATGCGGTTCCCTCAAAAACATCATCGATAAAATCGATTGGATAATGATCGATGTTCTCAATCGCCAAAAGACGCGCGTCGCCAACCCATTCGCTAAGCTGATTGAGCGAGAGTTCGGCCTTTTTAAGCCATTCCGCCTTGCTCTGTTTGCCCGCCAAGCGCTCGCGCCCTTCAAGGTGCAAAACGTAAGCCCAGGGCTCCAGACCGAGGGTGCAATCAATCGCCTTCCTGGCTTTTACAAAGGACACATCCCGCAAGTTGGCATCCTCGGCCAGGTTCAAATCCAAAGGCAAATGCACGGTGTAAGTCATGCCATTCTGCTGTGCCAGCGATGCCAGAGCCGCCTGTTGCGCGGGGGTCAGCAAGTTACTCGGACCATCATCCACCTCAAACAAAACCAGCTCAATATCATCCACCTTGCCACCCAGATAGCGCACGTTGGGAATAATATCATCAGGGATAATGTATGATGTCGTTCCTATGCGAAAATTAATGTTCTTCATAAAACCTCAAAATACGGTCAGACAAAAGACGCTTAAAACAGCTAATTCGCTCAGTTCAGCGCCTAAACCAAAGATATCGCCGGTAAGCCCGCCCAGCTTTTTGCGCGCGCTCACAAAAACCCATAATAGAAGCAAATGAGCCACTCCCACCGCGATGAGAGCCTGCCACCTGCCAAAGTAAACTGCAATGCCAAGCATAAGCAAAAGTTGAAGCAATGCCAGGAGCCAGCTGTATTTGCGCATGCCTTGTTTGGTCATGTCGCCCAAACCACCCAGCCGCGCGGACGGTTGCAGAGCGGCTAACACCAAAGCCCAACGTCCCATGATTGCCGCCAGGGGTATCGCGAAGAAAAGCTGTTCTTTAGGCAAGCTGTACAGTAAAACCACTTTGGCGATGAGTGTTAGAACAAGACCAGTCACACCAAACGCGCCCAGGTGAACGTCTTTTAAGATGCTCAACCTTTTTTCACGCGACACGGATGGCAAGAGTCCGTCAAAACTATCCGCCAACCCATCCAAATGCAAGCCACCTGTTAAAACCACCCAGACGATGGTGGCGAACACTGCCACGACCGGCGCAGGAAAGATAAAACTCAATCCGTAATAAGCGCCAGCGACCAGCCCGCCAATCAGCAAACCCACTAAGGGGAACCACGCGGTGCTTCGCCCAAGCAGGTTGGAGTCGTTTTCACCGATTTGTGGCACGGGAATAGTGGTCAGAAAACTGATGGCAACAAGCAAGGATTTCATAGTTTCTCGTCAACACCTGCTTCGGCGAAAGTCGCCATTTCGTCTTGAATGCGCGCCGCGGCTTCAACCAGTTGGAAAGCCAACACGGATCCGGTGCCTTCGCCCAGTCTGAAATTCAGGTCAAACAGAGCTTCCAAACCCAAAAGCTGGGTGCAGATTTCCGCGCCGGGTTCAGCAGATTCGTGCGACGCGATGAGATATTTTTGCGCTTCCGGTGCCAGCCCAATCGCGATCAGTGCCGCCGCGCCAGCAATGTAACCATCAATGACCACTGGCACGCGCCGGGATGCTGACGCTAAAACAACGCCAGCCATACCGCCCAGTTCGAAACCACCTACATTGGCGAGCATCGCGATGGGGTCACCGCAGTCATCTTTATGGCGTTCAATAACCGCCTCAATCACTTTGATTTTGTGTGCTAAACCGGGGTCATCCAAACCGGTACCGCGACTGGTCACTTCCGCAACCGGTTTTCCGGAGAGCATCGCAATAATCGTCGCGCTGGGCGTGGTGTTGCCAATCCCCACCTCGCCGATCCCCAACAACTGCGCGCCATTATCGATGACATCGTTGGCAACGTCCATACCGATTTGAATGGATTGTTCCGCCTGCTCGCGGGTCATGGACGGTCCATGCAGCATGTTCTGTGTGCCCATGGCGATTTTGCGATCAAGCAAGCCTTCCACACCACCAAAATCATAAGCCACACCAATATCCACCACAGTCAACTCAGCTTTAGCCATACGCGCGAAGACGTTCACCGCCGCGCCACCGGTCAGGAAGTTCAAAACCATTTGCGGGGTCACTTCCTGCGGAAAAGCGCTCACACCTTCTTTGGCGATGCCATGGTCAGCAGCCATGATAATGTGCGCTTTCTTTTCAAAACGCGGACGCACTTCGCCCGTCATACCTGCCAGGCGAACAGCAAGCCGTTCTAATTTACCGAGTGAGCCCAAGGGCTTGGTCAACATGGCCTGGCGGGCTTGTGCTGCCTCGGCGGCTTTTTCATCAAAGGGTGGAATGGTTGGGATAATCAAAGGTCATAACTCCTGTTTAATGTTTTTTCTAAATGTCTTGCTCAGCGATTATTAAAATCCATATTTCTCATCTTTTGCAGCAAGTCATAGATGTTTTCAAAACTTTCCTGCTTCTGGTGATAAGTCAAGCGCCAGGCATTTTCAACAACCGCAACCTGAGCCTCTGCTTCATCATCCACAGAAAAACCAGCCCGGCTCAGTGCTTTTTCTGCCCATATGCGATTGAGTCCATCCGCTCTTAGTATAACCTTCCGCGTTGGCTTGCCATTCATTGCAAACTGACCTGTATAGGCATCAAATTGAACCTTGCCAATGGAAAAAACGCTGCTAAAACTGCCATCCAGCACCAGATCCTCTGGCGCGCCTTGCAAAAACTCACCGTTTCTGCCCATCAGCCACACGCGGTCCGCGATGCGCATCGCCAAATCCAGGTCGTGCGTGGAAGTCAAAATGGCTTTATCATGCCCGTGTGCCAAATCGCGCAAAAGTTGCATCACCGAAACGCGTCCGGGCAGGTCCAAAAATGCTGTCGGTTCATCAAGCATCAACAGGGATGGCTCCTGTGCCAAAGCGCGCGCGATCATTACTTTCTGACGTTCGCCATCGCTAAGCGTATGCACAAAACGCTCTGCCAGTGGCGTGGCACCCGCCATTTCCAACGCGATTCGCACTACCTTGTGGTCTTCATCGCGCATTTGGTCGAACATATCGGTAAACGGAAAACGCCCCAACCCCACCAGATCATACACGCGCATTGCGCCAACCTGGACGGGTGTGGTTAACACAACGCTGATGACCTTAGCCAAAGCCTTATTATCGTAGCTTTCGATTGGCTTGCCATGCAGCAGAACTTCACCTGCCAGAGCCTTTTGCAAACCGGTAATCGTGCGTAAAAGCGTTGACTTGCCCGAACCATTCGGGCCAACCAAACAAATCAGCTCCCCAAGATGAAGTTGCACATTCAGCCCGGTGCTGACCACTTTTTCAATCTGATTGCCTTTTTTATAGCCAATATCAAGGTCTTTGGCAATTAATACCGGCGCGCTTAAACCACGAACGATGTCTCACCTCGCCTTTGTCTCAATATCACCCATATTACGAATGGCGCGCCAAAGATGGACGTGACCACATTCAGGGGCAAAATATAATGACTGCCCGGAAGTTGTGAAATCATATCTGCCAACAGAGCCACGATCGCTCCCAAGAGCAAAGTGGCGGGGATCAGTTTTTTATGGTCGGAAGTGCGCAATAAATTGCGCGCGATATGTGGTACCGCGATGCCCAAAAAGCCAATCGGGCCCGCGAATGCCGTCACCGTTCCTGCCAGTAATGAAGAGCTAACTAAAACCATGACGCGGGTTTTCTTCACATTCAAGCCCATCGTTTTGGCATAATCCTCGCCCAAAAGCAAAGCATTGAGCGCCTTTGGTAAAAACATCACCAGTCCAATCCCGATCAAAATGACCGGTGCCATTACCCGCAGTTGGTTCCATGTAACGCCACCAAAAGAACCATAGCCCCAAATCGTAAAAGCCTGCACACGTTCAGGGCGGCTAAAGTAAATCAAAAGGCTCACCAAAGCACTGGTAGCGTAGCCAAACATTAAACCCAGGATCAGCAATGTCGTCACGTTGCGCACCCAGCGACTGACCAATAAAATCAAACCCAGAACCAGCCCCGCGCCAATCGATGCCGCCAAAGCTAAAGAAACATCACCCAACGTGGTCAGCCCCGACAAAAAAGCGCCACTCAGAACACCCGTGCCCAGCACAACCAATGCCACGCCCAGGCTCGCGCCGGAGTTGATGCCTAAAATAAAGGGGTCAGCAAGCGGATTGCGAAACAGCGTTTGCATTTGCAAACCCGCCACACCCAACGCCATGCCCGAAAGCACCGCGGCAATCGATTTAACCAAACGATAATTCCTGAAAATATAAACCCAACTGGGCTTTACCAGGTCAGGATTAAAAATAATATCTGCTATACTGTTAAGCGGAATATCTACTGAGCCAATCAACAGGCTCAGCATAAAAACAAACGGCAGGGCAATCAGTAAAAGAGTCAGCCAGATTTTGGCTGTTAAACGCCTTCTGAAAACGGGTTTCGTGTGTACCGATTTTTGCATACTGATTGCCCTGCCTGCCCTATGGGTTTAGTCTAATTGCTTGTAATAATAAAGCTCATAGCCTTCCAACAAGCCCGGATGGAGAATTTCAATCAGATCCATCAAGACCTTATCAGGATTGGCAACGCCACTTTCGTAGTAATCAGAGCCACCAAAATCGTTCACTCGGGCTGTGGTGTTATAAACTTTACCAGATGCAAAAGCAGCAAAATCAGCATAGCGCGCGTCCATGGCGGTCAGGCTGGCTAAATCTGTTGCCATGCCAGTGTTGAGCCAAAACTCAGCGTCTTTAGCGATATCAAGAATCGTTTCAAAATCAAGGTACGAAGACCCCGTGCCTTCTTCATTGGCAAACAAATAGTCCGCGCCAGCATCCCGCAGCAAAACACCCACATAGCTGTCTTTCTGTGGCACGCTCCAGCTATCTTCCCAGGCAGTGTTTAAGAACACAGTAGGTCGGTAGGAAATGGCAGCAACTTTCTGTTTGGCTTCTTCGTAACGCGCCACCATTTCATCGAAGAGCTTGCCAGCTTCGACTTCCTTGTCATAAAAAGCGGCAATGAATTTGCCCCATTCCGCGCGGCCGAGAGGATTGGGCTCGAGGTAGTCGGAATTCAATACGACTGGTTCACCAGCTTCAAGCAACTGGGGATGCACATCGTACTCAGGCACACCACTGGCAGACGCCATAATCACATCAGCGTCCAGCTCAACCACCGCTTCCACATCCAGCGGTGCCATACTTCCGCCACCGCCAACTTCCTTGATCATGCCACCCTCAACCCAGTTGCGAACATCCTGGTTGTAGCTGTACATGGCAGTATCAACCGCGACAATGCTTTCAAGCTGACCAATTTGCTCAAGGAAAGGATAATAAGTCGTTGAGAAGGTGATGATGCTGTCGATGGGAGTAGCGATAACCGCCGCGTTCCCTACGTCAACCAGACCTACATTCTCCTGAGGCACCAAAGCGTAGCTAAAGCTCTGTTCCGCGCCAATCCAGGGCGTGGTCACGGTGAGCAATTTGTAGCCTTCGCGATACTCAAGTGTAAAGTTCTGGGCATAGTCAATCGTGACCTGTTCAGTGGCGACAGTCAGGACTGGATCAGACGCGACCGTTTCTGGTGCTTTTTGCTCTGGTTCCGGTTCTTGCACTTCAACTTCGGTTCCAGGTGTCAAAACAGCTTCGGGTGCTTCTACGACGGTGGGTTCCTTCAATGGCTTGCAAGCCGCTCCAAAAAGCAAGGTTCCCAGGATTACAACTAACAATACTTTCTTCACTCAAATCTCCTTAGAAAAAGATAAACCCCTTCTCGGTAGGAAGGGGCTTGAGTAAATCACGCTCATTGACCACCTCCTTAATCCGAGAAGGTTGAATTGGGTCTTAGATCAAAGCAGGTCATCTGGCTTGCCGTTAAGGCTTACAGTTGCGGTACAGCGCTGGACTCTCACCAGCTTCCACCTTTACGCCCACGCATCCGGGCATTCGGGCTTCTTTGATCATTTTTCGTTAGGATTAGTGTACCGCTTGCTCAGTTTAATGTCAAATATGACTCACTAAACATGCCCAAGCATGTAAAATTGAGGTATGAAATCTTCAAGTTATCGTGCCATGCCAGAAGACCAGCTCGCGCGTTTTCAAACGCTACAAAAAGGGAACGACTGCACCCTTCACGCCATCTCAGCAGCCTTGCAAATGCTATGTGGTGCCTATTTCAAACCTGAAGATCTGATTGAAGAAACCAACCGGCTTTGGTGGCGCGGACGTATCTTCCGCGTCTTTCCAAAATGGGCTGTAACGCCCCGCATGCAGACACGATTTGTCAATTATCTTGCCAAAAAACACCAGCTTCCAGTAAAAGCTGAATTCCATCACCTTGACCCGAAAACACTCCAAAAGCTGACAGATGAGCATGACACAATCGCCTTGGTCACCATCTATTGGCTCCGCAAACAAGCCCCTCCCATCTACTACGACAAAAGACCTCAAAATTACAACGAAACGAGCACAGCTGGTGGACACACCATGCTCTTCGCGGCATATGACACCCTCCATAAAAACAGTCCTGGCCGTGCAACTCCCTGGGGCTTCATCAATTCATGGGTTCAGGGTGGCAATGCGCTATTCTGGATGACCGACCATGATTTCAAAAAAAGCTGGGGGATTAAACTACCCTTAATTGGCAATCATGCGACTGTTCTCATTCAACACACAGGAAATAAACATGCTTAAGCCACTCTCGTTGCTTACCAGACTCTCAAAAAAATACATTAAACACCTGGGCATCACCGTGCTTGCCATGCTTGGGCTTGTTGCCGCGCAGCTGCTCATTCCCGCCATTATCCGCGCGCTTATTGACCGCCTGAGCATCGAACCACTGGATGCCAGTACGCTTGATTTCATCACTAAGCTGACCGTCATCGCGCTGCTTGTCTTTGTCGCGCGAGGCTTTATGCAATTTTTGCGCTCTTATTACTCGCATAAAGCCGGCTGGGGAGCCGTATCAGACGCGCGCAGTCTGGTCTATCGCCATGTTCAAAAGCTTTCGCTGCGCTTTTACGAGGACAGACAAACCGGGCAAATCACGTCGCGCATTATCAACGATACCAGTCTCTTTGAACGCATGGTTTCGCACGCGCTTCCTGATATCATCGTCAGCGCCCTCACCTTGATAGCAGTCACTGCCATTTTGCTAAGCATGAACTGGAAGCTGACCCTCATCACGCTTATTCCTATCCCCTTGATTATTTACGCCTTGTGGGGCTACACCAAAAAAGTTCGTCCCGCCTTTCGCAAACGACAAAAGTCAGTTGGTGATTTGCACGCCGTGCTCAATGACAGTCTCTCAGGCATTCGCGAAGTGAAAACTTTCGCCCAGGAAGAAGCTGAAATAGCCAAAGTTGACAACCGCATCTACCGCGTCCAGGCAGAAAACCTCGTCGCGCTCAAGCTAATGGCCATTTACAACCCACTTTTTGATTTTGCTGCGGGTATCGGTCAGCTTCTGGTCATCTTCTTTGGAAGTCGCATGGCGGTCGCGGGCACCTTAAGCATCGCGGAGCTGGTCGCTTTCTTTCTTTATCTTGATAATTTTTACCAGCCAGTGCGCACCTTAGGAAACTCCATGGAAGCCGTAACCGAAGCCATGGCAGGTTTTGAGCGCATTGCTGATATTCTCACCGTCGAACCCGAAATCGCCTCGCCAAAAGTACCCATTCCCCTGCCCAAACCCGTTAAAGGTGAAGTGAGCTTTGATCATGTCCATTTCCATTATATTGAGGGCGATGACGTGCTTAAAGATATCAACATTACCGTGCCAGCTGGAACGTCTTTAGCCCTTGTGGGACCCACCGGCGTGGGTAAATCGACATTCGCCAGCCTCATTCCCCGCTTTTATGACACTATTAGTGGACGTGTGATGATTGATGGTATCGACGTTCGAGATCTCAGTCTGCAGGAACTCAACAGCAACGTAGGTATGGTTTTGCAGGATGTTTTCTTGTTCAATGGCAGTGTGCGCGAAAATATCATGTTTGGCAAGCCCGAAGCCACCGAAGAAGAAATGCTCGAAGCCGCCCGTATTGCCAACGCTATGGAATTCATCGAACGCATGCCCGATGGCTTTGACACGATGATCGGAGAACGAGGTGTAAAACTTTCAGGAGGTCAGCAACAGCGCCTTTCAATCGCCCGCGCAGTGCTGAAGAACAGCCCCATTTTGATTTTGGATGAAGCTACCTCATCTGTGGATACTGAAACGGAAAAACTCATCCAGGAATCGCTCGATCAGCTCATTGAAGGACGCACTACGATTATCATCGCGCATCGTTTGTCTACTGTGCGCAACGCGGATCGGATTATCGTTCTTGAAGAAAACCATATTACCGAAAGTGGCACGCATGAAGAGCTGCTGGCTTTAGGTGGTACTTACTATCGGCTATACACAACACAACAAGAGCTGAAATAAACAGCTTAAAGCAAAACCTGGCACGCCTTAAACCAACAAGAGGCTGACTTGCGACCAAATTTCATCGAACATCGGCTCTGTTAACCGCCCGGTTTGTGTGTTTTGCCGGCTGGGGTGATAGGAACACAAAAGCCAGGGCAAGCCATCCCCCAATGCGTAAAACGCGCCATGTCCAAACTTTATCTCAGCTTTTTTGACAGTCTTGAACGACTCCAAAGCCAGCAGGCCATCCAAGCCGATTTTGCCCAGCAGAACAATCCCCTGCAATCGCGTTAAGGCAGCTAATTCCTGTTCCACCCAGACTGAACAGTTGCGAATTTCTTCACTTGTGGGTTTATTAGCCGGTGGCACACAATGGCAAACCGACGTGATATAAAGATCATTTAAAACCAACCCATCATTGGTACCCGTTGCCAATGCCTGGTTGGCAAAACCCGCGCGATGCAATGCCGGAAACAAGAAATCCCCACTGGCATCGCCAGTGAACATCCGCCCTGTGCGGTTAGAGCCATGCGCGCCCGGCGCAAGTCCCAAAACCATGATACGCGCGTCAACCGTGCCGAATCCTGGCACAGGTTTCGCCCAGTAAGCCTCGTCAAGATAAGCCCGTCGCTTTACCCGTCCGACTTCTTCGCGCCAGGCGACCAGACGCGGGCATCGCTGGCAATTCACCAAAGCATGGCTAAGCTCGAGAGTCTGAAAAGGAAATGTGGCAGACATTAAAAATCCTTGTTAAATAAAGAGAGATGGCTCCAGCGAACCATCTCTCCAAAGTTCAAATTAGCGTTTGGCGTCAAAAGCCAGGGCATCCCAACCAGCGTATTTACCAGTGCTGCCCAGTTCTTGTTCAATGGCGAGCAAGCGGTTGTATTTGGCAAGGCGGTCAGAGCGAGCCGGCGCGCCGGTCTTAATCTGGCCCATGTTCATCGCCACAGCCAGGTCAGCGATAGTGCTGTCTTCAGTTTCGCCCGAGCGATGCGAGCAAACCGCGCGCCAACCATGCGAGCGCACCATGTCGATGGCTTGCAAGGTCTCGGTCAAAGTACCAATTTGGTTAAGTTTTACCAGGAGACCGTTAGCGGCTTTTTCTTCAATACCACGAGCAATGCGCTTGGGATTGGTCACTAAGAGGTCATCACCAACGATTTGCAAGCGGTGTCCAACCGCGGCGGTGAAAGCCTTCCAGCCTTCCCAGTCATCCTGAGCAAAGCCGTCTTCAATTGAAACGATGGGATATTGGTCAATCCAGTTTGTCCAGAAAGCGACCATTTCTTCGGAAGTCAGTTTTTTACCTTCTTTGCGCAAGTTGTAAAGGCCGGTTTCTTCCTCGTAAATTTCTGATGTGGCAGGGTCAAGCGCGATGCAGACCTCTGCACCGGGTTTGTAACCAGCTTTTTCGATGCTTTCCAGAATCAGCTCAATGGCTTCCTTGTTCGCCTTCAGCGCGGGAGCAAAACCACCCTCATCGCCAACCAAGGTGCTGTGACCGTGTGACTTCAAAACCGATTTCAAGGCATGGTAAATTTCTGCCCCCCAGCGCAAACCTTCCGCGAAATTCGGCGCGCCAAGAGGCATGACCATAAATTCCTGGAAGTCTGTGCTCTGCCAGTTGCTGTGCGCGCCACCGTTCATGATGTTGAGCATGGGAACAGGCAAAGTGTGAGCGAAGACACCACCGATATAGCGGTAAAGGGGCATTTCCTGCGCAGCAGCCGCGGCGCGTGCCACAGCCAGGCTTGTACCAAGGATAGCATTCGCGCCAAACTTTGACTTGTTGGGTGTGCCATCCAATTCGATCATCAGCTCATCGATAGCTTTTTGATCGAGGGCATCATAACCATAGAGTTCTTCAGCGATTTCAAAATTGACATTATCCACAGCGGTCAAAACGCCCTTGCCACCGTAGCGCTTGGGGTCGCCATCGCGCAGTTCGAGTGCTTCATGAATACCCGTTGAGGCTCCAGAAGGCACACCAGCTACACCAAAGGTGCCATCGCTGAGAACGACTTCAACCTGCACAGTGGGGTTGCCACGTGAGTCTAAGATTTCCATTGCATTGATATATTCAATTGTTGTTTCCATTTTTTCCTCTTTCAAAAATCAGTAAAAAGCAGCAAAATGCCACTTAGTTTTCAAATCCAAATTTTAATTTTTCAGTTGACAGTCCACGTTGCTTGTTAACAGCCTGCAAAAGCCCAACAAACAAGGGATGCGGTCGGTTCGGGCGTGACAAAAACTCGGGATGGAACTGCGATCCTATCATGAAGGGATGCCCTTCTAACTCCAGAATTTCAATCAAATCACCCTCTGGCGACTGTCCGGTTACTTTCAGTCCGTGCTCTTCAAGTTGTTCACGATAGGCATTATTTATCTCAAAACGATGACGATGGCGTTCCGAGATGTGTCGGGTTCGATAACACTGCTCTGCCAGACTTCCCTCTGCCAATTCTATGTCAAATAAACCCAGACGCATCGTTCCGCCCATGCGTTCCTGGCCCTTCATCTCTGGCATATAATCTACCAGTGGGTTAACAGCCTTGCTGTCAAACTCAGCAGATGTTGCCTCTGTAATGCCCATCACGTGGCGTGCGAATTCCAAAGCCATCACTTGCATACCCAGGCAAATCCCCAAAAAGGGAACCTTATGCTCGCGGGCATATCGCGAGGCAAATATCTTACCATCAATGCCACGTGTGCCAAATCCACCCGGCACGATAATCGCGTCAGCGCCGGCAAGCCTTTCATCTACGGTATCTTCAGGCAAATCCGCGCTTGAAATCCAGTCCATTTCGATATCCAGGTTACAAAATAAACCAGCATGTTTCAGAGCTTCGCGCACACTCAGATAAGCGTCTTGTAATTCAACATATTTTCCGACCAAAGCCACTTTCGCCACGGGTCGGTCCTTCTTGAGTTCTTCAATCATCCATCGCCAACCGTCTAACTTAGGTTCGTGCCTGGCTTCAAGGCCAAGGCGCGCGAGCAAAAGGTCAGCAACTTGGTTTTCCTCGAGATCCAACGGAATCTCATACAGCATATCCGCTGTTACCATCGGCACAACAGCTTTCTCAGGCACGTCACAAAACTGGGCGATTTTTCGGCGAATGTCATAATCCACAGGATAGTCACTACGGGTTAATATCATATCTGGGAAAATACCTATCGAGCGCAATTCCCGCACGGAGTGTTGCGTGGGCTTTGTTTTCAATTCTGCCGTTGCTCTAAGATATGGCAACCACGTGCAATGAACGAAAGCTGAATCTTCTCTGGGGAGCTCATTGCGCATCTCGCGAATCGCTTCAAGGAAGGGTTGACCCTCAATGTCGCCCACCGTTCCACCAACTTCGATTAAGACGATATCAGCGCCGGAAGTTTCCCCTAAGAGATACACACGTCGTTTAATTTCCCCGGTAATGTGGGGGATAACCTGAATTGTGCCACCCAGGTAATCACCACGGCGTTCTCTGTTGAGCACTTCGCCATAGATTTGTCCCGAGGAAACGGTGCTGGTTTTCTTGAGCCGCAAGTCACAAAATCGCTCATAGTGACCCAGGTCAAGATCCGTTTCCGAGCCATCGTCCAGCACAAACACTTCCCCATGCTGATAAGGGCTCAGGGTGCCTGGATCAACATTGAGGTAGGGATCAAGTTTCTGAATAGTAATATCAAATCCACGCGCTTTCAATAAACGCCCTATTGAGGCAGCAGCCACTCCTTTGCCTACTGAAGACAAAACACCGCCAGTGAAAAATATAAACTTGGTTCCCATATCTCTCCGTGTTTCTAATTAATTGCTTAAAAGTTACGGGGAGGGCTTTTTATTAGCTCCTCCCCGGATTGCTCATAAAGTTTTGTCAAAAGTTTTCAACCCGAACATCATTAGTCGTCGGATTGCTTGGATTTCAAAGTGCGCGCGAAGATATCTTCAGCATACTCGTCAGCAACACGTTGTTTTTTGGCGCGCGCGTTGAAGTTGGGTTTGCGTTTTTCAGCGCGATCCATTGCCTGACGCAACGCAATTTCCATAAATGTCGGATCTGGAATAACTTCTTCAACTTCCTCAACCTGCTCCTCAACCTTGGCTTTCTTACCACGGCGGCTCTGTTTGGGAGCTTCAACAACTTCTTCTTCGGGAGCTTCCAGGAGGGCTTTTACGCTCAGTTTGATCTGTTTTTTGCGTTTATCAACTTCAAGAACCTTTACATCAACTTCATCGCCAACTTTTACAACTTCCTGTGGTGTGCGCACGAAGCTATGCGCTAATTCACTCACATGCACAAGTCCTGGACGTTCAGCGCCAATTTCAACAAAAGCGCCAAAGCTTTCAAGACGGATGATCGTACCCTTGACGGTCATTTCAGGTTTCAAATCACGCCATTCATAAGCCAATGGCTCAACCATGGTGAGGCTGATATGATCCTTAGCGACCTTCCTGATCCAAACAGTGACCATGTCACCTTCTTTAAAGAGCTCTTCAGGATTTTGGACAGGGGCTTTTGGATTTTTCAAATCAATGACCTGGGAAATATGCAGAAATGCAGGTACGGGCGAACCAATATCAACCAGCACGCCTTGCAGCGAGGTCTTTAACACCTTTCCTTCAAATTTTTGTTTTGCCTTGAAAGGCTGATTAGTTTTGGTTTCTTCGACTGGGCTTTCCATTTCTCTACTCCCATTGGGTATATTCACAATCTAAAAGTATACACCCGCAAGCGATTAGTGTCAAACATTTTGACAATTTCGCCCAGCCATTTGGGCTCACGCTTTGGTGACATCCTTTAGTAAAACTCGCTCTGCGATTTCAAGGCTTATTTTATGGTATTCGAGCTTGAATTTCAAGCCATTTCCAGTCGCTTCTAAACAGCTTATAAATGAATTGACGGATTAGAGGGTTTGAATAGTTTGATTCACCATCAGCGCGCTGCTCAGAATGAACATCTGCGCGATATGATAGCTCACGATGACCAAAAAGCGTTGCTTTGGGATGCGTTTCTCTAACTTGCCAAGCGCGATCATCAGGTCCGAAATCATAAACAGAACACCACCCAGACCAGCTATCACCGCTGGTGCGGGAAGCCATCCCTCCCGTGCTACAGACAACCAGGCTGCTAAAGCCATCGCCCCTATCAAGACCCCATAAGCCTTGAACAAGCGTTTTTGAAACCGGGGCAAGTTCGCGTCAGTGCAACGCGTCTCTATATAATAATTAAACACGAGAAGCATGATTACTAAAACAACAAGTGCTGGAATGTACATCCACCAGGAAATCGCCCACTGTGAAAAACCGTAAATATAGGCCAAATGCGCTAAAGCGAACGCGCCCATTCCTGTGACAAAAAACCGCGTGCGTTGTGGGATTAAGAAAATATCACCCATTAATGAAAGTACCAAACCAATCAAAAAGGGTAAAAGCTTTCCCGCATAGCCCCCACCATTGACAAAAAAGGCAATCATCGCCATCAAAACCAAGGGTTTTGTAACGTAATATAGCTTCATTTTTTCAAGAAAAGCGGCAGTCCAGTTTACCGCGCAAAGAAGCACGATAATGAGATAGGCATACCATGGAAAAGGAAGGTTCATTTTTTATCGTTTAACCCCAACTGTCTAAGAAAGCGCTCGTCATCTTTCCAGTCTTTCTTCACTTTCACGTTCAAGTCCAAAAACACACTTTGACCGTTCATCGCCTCAATATCACGGCGCGCGTCCGTACCGATTTGTTTAATTTTTTGCCCGCCTTTGCCGATCACAATCCCTTTTTGCGCCTCACGCTCCACAAAGATTGTGGCATTGATGTAAACCCTGTCCGCGTCACGCTCGCTATATTCGTTGACCAAAACAGCGATACTGTAAGGCAATTCTTCTGACAATTGGCCCATCGCGGCAGCGCGAATCATCTCCGCTGCGATATCGCGTTCAAAATCCTCAGTGATTTGGTCCTCATCATAATATTGCGGACCTTCAGGCAAAGCGCTTTTTATCATCTCCAAAAGCTCATGCACGCCCTGAGCGCGCAAAGCGGAAATTTGCAGCGTTTGTGGCGTCTCCGCAAACAAGGACTGGTAGTTAGCCTGATTAGACGCGACATTTTGTGCTGTGGTGCTATCCACCTTGTTCATCGCCAAAATCACCTTCGCGCCCGGGTTCATGTTAGCGATCAAACCCACCAATTTTTTGTCCATTTCAGATAGCGCGCTGGTAGCATCCGCCATATACAGGACAATATCGGCATCCTGTATGGCAACAATCGCCTCGCTGTTAATCGCCATACTGAGCTTGTCTTTCGACTCGTGCAGTCCAGGAGTATCCACAAGGATAATCTGGGAGGTGTCGCTGGTGAGAATGCCCAGCTGCCGGCGACGCGTGGTTTGGGGTTTAGCGCTCACACCAGCAATGGCTTGCCCCATCAAGGTGTTCATCAACGTGCTTTTGCCCGCGTTGGGTCGCCCAAGTACGGCAACAAAGCCAGATTTAAAAGGGTGAGCCGTTTCTGTTTCAGTCATTTATATTATCTCTTATGATTTTATAGTTTTCGATGCGATGGCCTTCATGCCTTAACAACCACGCTTTTGTGTCCGCTCCGCCGGGTGCTGAATACATCCCAATTTTACCCGAAACCGGGAAAACACGATGGCATGGAATGGCGATCAGCCAGCGGTTGCGCGCCATCATCCCGCCCACCGCGCGTGCGGTATTTGGCTTGCCAGCCTGAATGGCTAGTTCTTTATAGCTGACTGTTTCGCCAAAGGGCACATTCTGTAAAACCTTCAGCACTTTCTGCGTGAAAGTGCTCAATCCATCCATCGCCAATGGCAAATCAAAGCGTTTCAGCTTTTTGGCAAAATACGCCTTATACTGCGCCTCAAGCTCCGCCTGGATAGGCATCCTGGGTTTAGAAGAACGAAAGCCTTTCGAATCCAAAGCAATCAACTCAACCCCGTGCACCATTTCTGATGTCGTTATCACGCGAAAAACGCCAATAGGGGTTTTAAAACTGTAGAAAATTTTCTCAAATGGATCGGGGCTTACTTCTAATAAGGAAGCCAGCAACTGATTTAATGTCAAGCCAGGCGCGCTTTCTATACACAAATCGTTTTCTTTAAGCTTCTGCTCAAGCATTATTTTCAAGCGTTGCTGTATGTTTTTATCATCCGTGCTCATGGTAAGCTCTCCATTATGTGTTGATTAAAGGAATGTAGGGCAAACGTAGGTTAATCGTCAAGCATCAACGATGCCTCTATTGTAATATAGAATTGAAAAAGGCGACTTCTCTTCTTCTCCTCCTTAATACTCAGTGCCACGGTCGGCGTCCGTGGCACTTGTGTTTAAAGCATCATATTAAAACTTGTCTCTTTATTCCTGCCCTATATTTTATCAAAAATTGCCCTTATATTATCGATTGTCGCGTACATTGAATAATGCGGTAAAAGCGTCATCCCGAAAGTTGAGGCAAGAACAAAACTTACTTTGTTCCTCGTAATCGTGTTATCTAATTTTATACCGCCACTAAGTTTCCTCTCTATCATTATCAAGCGTTATTCATCTGTGGATTACACATCTCTACCGCTTATTCATCTGCCTACAATAAGCATCGCACCAATAAAGTAAAAAAACTGACAAAAAAAGGCGGAAAAATGTATAATACATGTATAATACAAAAAAGATACCTGAGCATAAAACGCATAATAGAAATGCAAGAATAATATTGTCTTGAGAATGAAGTTTTTAGTCACCGCAGGCTCTGTTAATACATCAATTTGATGTGTACAGTACTTGCATACAATAAATCTGAAAAGCAATCAATTTAATACGATAGGAGGAACTATGAAAATAGCATTAGTAGGCTGCGGAGCAATGGGCAGCTTAATTGGCGGAAAGCTTGCAGCTGCAGGACAAAAAATGTTTTTTGTCGATCCGTGGAAAGAACATGTGGATGCTATCAACAAGAACGGTCTGCTTATGGTGGAGTCCGCTACAGGAGCGGAGGAAATCGTCAGAGTAACGGCCACAACAAATCCCGATGATGTCGGCGTGGTAGACGTCATTATTTTCTTGGTAAAAGGGACGAAATCGAGAGAGACCATTCAACGCGTCAAAGGAATGATAGATGAAGACACAATCGTAGTCACTTTCCAAAACGGTTTAGGAAATACGGATTTGCTTGCTGAATATGTCAATCCTGAAAACGTCGCTTTCGGTGTTATCGACTCCAGTGCCGGTATTGACGGCCCCGGCAAAATTCACTACCAACTGGCTGATGGAAAAATCGCCTGTGATACTCACACAGGAAATAAAAACGAAAAATTCGAAAAACTCTTAGAAGTGCTAAACAAGGCGGGATTTGACGCTTACCTGAGCGATGATGCCACATACCGCATCTGGAACAAGCTCGTAGTTAACGCAAACTATAACGTCCTTTGCGGAATCATCGGCGTAAGGTTAGGAGAGTTAATAAGTGTAGATGAGGGCCGAAAGCTAATTGAAGGTATTACACGTGAGCTCATAGACGTGGCAAATGCAAAAGGCATAATGCTTGACTATAATGAATCTATGGAGCACATGAAGGATTTTGGCTTAAAAATAAGCCTGCACTATCCGTCACTCGCGCAAGACGTGGCAAGAAAAGTTCCAACCGAGATAGATTTCCTAAACGGAGCCATCGTCCGTGAAGGTAAAAAAGTCGGTATACCAACACCGATAAATGAAACAGTCTATAATATCTTAAAAGTTATCGAAGCCAATTATGATGTGGGAAAAGAATTTTCCACAAAATAGAATGGCTTGATTAAAAAAACTGATATATAAAATGCCCTCTCGGAGAATAGGAGAGGGCGTTTTTACTTAGAAGTATTTTGAATTTTTGTGGTTTAAGTGATGAAATCTATAATCTCAGCCTTCGACAAGTGTACATTTCACTTTTTTCACCAAAGAGACGGAGTATCGAGATAACTAAAGCTTAACTGTTTGCTATCCTCGGAGAAGCAGCGTTATTTCAAAAGGAGCTTCCCGTCTTTATCTTTGTCGCTATGCTACTGCTTCCGAAATATCTTTTCTCCACGTTCACCTCAAGTGATTCTATTTCTTCAATAAACTTTAGCGCACAGCATCTTTGTGTTTCATGGGGTTTTTAATCACAAATTCCCCAGAATATCAACCAGCATATCACAGAAACACAGCTGCTATGGTATCAAAGGACATAGAAATGTTTTCATTTAACGATCGGCGTCCGTGGCACTTGTGTTTAATGCCTCAAAACCGCTGACATCTCATTAAATAAACAGTGCAAATGATATAATTTCTAACAAGGTGAGCTATGATAACAAAAGCGGAACAACGGCGCGCGGCAAAAAGATTCTCAGAATACTGGAAAGACAAAGGTTATGAAAAAGGCGAAAGTCAGACCTTTTGGCTAACCCTGCTCAGAGACATTTTTGGCATTGAGAGACCTGAAGAATTCGTCCATTTCGAAGAACACGTCAAGCTCGACCAAAGCAACTATCTTGACGTCCATATTCCCTCCACGCATGTCATTGTTGAACAAAAAGGCAGGCACATCGACCTGAACAAAGCCATTCGGCAATCAGATGGCAGCTTGCTCAGTCCCTACCAACAAGCCTTTCAAGCCGCCGCGAAACTGCCCTACTCCAAACGCCCACGCTGGATTGTCACCTGCAACTTCCAAGAATTCCACATCCACGACATGGAAAAACCAGGTGGCGAGCCTGAAATTGTTTTGCTTAGCGAACTGGAAAACGATTACTACCGATTATTCTTTTTGGTCAAAGAAGACGACCAAAACATCAAAAAACAAACCGAAGTCTCCCTTCAGGCAGGCGAATTGGTTGGCGTGCTTTACGATGCCCTGCACAAACAATACCGCAACCCCGATGACCCCCAAACCTTAAGAAATCTGAACATCTTGTGTGTCCGTTTGGTTTTTTGTTTCTACGCTGAAGATTCAGGTATTTTTGGCAAACACAACATGTTCCAGGACTATCTGCGACCGTTTGAATCCAATCCATCCATGTTCAGAAAAGCCCTCCTTGACCTCTTTAGGGTTCTCGACCTAACAACTGAAGAAAGAGCTGAGCTTTACCTCGAAGATGATTTAGCCGCTTTTCCGTACGTCAACGGTGGATTGTTTGAGAATGACGATATCGTTATCCCCTTCATGAACTCCGAAATCATCGATATCATTCTCAACAAAGCCAGCGCGAGTTTCAACTGGAGCAATATCAGCCCAACCATTTTCGGCGCGGTATTCGAAAGCACACTCAACCCCGAAAGCCGACGCGCGGGTGGCATGCACTATACGTCCATTGAAAACATTCACAAAGTCATCGACCCGCTTTTTATGGACGCTCTAAACGAAGAATTTCAAGAGATCATGGCAATTGGCGCTATTAGAGAGCGCGACAAAAAACTGACAAAATTTCAAAACAAATTAGCTTCTCTGAAATTCCTTGACCCTGCCGCTGGCTCTGGCAATTTCTTAACCGAAACCTATTTATCGCTCCGCAGGCTTGAAAACAAAGTTATCGCCGCCCTGCGCGGACCCCAAATTGTTTATGGCGATGCCATCAATCCCATTATGGTATCCATTGGCCAGTTTTACGGGATCGAAATCAACGACTTTGCCGTTACCGTGGCACGCACCGCGCTTTGGATTGCCGAATCTCAGATGATGAGCGAAACTGTAGAGCTTATTCACACTGACCTTGACTTTTTGCCACTCACCAGCAACGCCAACATTGTTGAAGGCAACGCCCTGCGCATGGACTGGAACGACGTTGTGCCCAAGACAGAACTCAGCTACATCATGAGCAACCCACCTTTTAGTGGTGCCAGACTGATGGAAAAAGAACAAAAAGAAGACATGGAATTTGTCTTCGGTAACCTTCAGGGTCTTGGAAATTTGGATTATGTCACCGCCTGGTATCAAAAGGCAACGGATTACATCAAAGGCACTAACATTGAATGTGCTTTTGTAAGTACAAATTCGATTACCCAAGGTGAGCAGGTAGCTATCCTGTGGAGACCACTGCTTGAGAATCAAGGCATCAAGATAAATTTTGCCTATACAACGTTTGTTTGGAACAGCGAAGCAACAGATAAGGCGCATGTTTATTGCGTTATCATCGCTTTCTCTTTCGTTGAACGCGAAGAAAAAGTGCTGTACCTTTCTGAAACCCAAAACAAAAAAGTCCGTAATATTAATGGTTACCTGGTTGACGCCCCAAACATGTTTGTTAACAGCCGAAGAACACCACTTCAAGAAGTCAAACCAATGGTTTTTGGAAGTATGCCAAACGATGGGGGCAACTTAATACTTTCACTAGACGAGAAAAAAAGTTTAGTTGCCAGTTACCCGGAATCAGAGCAATTTATTAAAAGATTTGTTGGGGCAAGAGAGTTTATTAACAAGATCGAGCGATGGTGTTTGTGGATAGAACCGAAAGATTTATTGGTAGCTTCCAAAATACCCCCCATTCGACAAAGAATAGCCAACGTAAAAGCGATACGAGAGGCAAGCGACAGAGCAAGTACGCGGGAATTAGCTGCTTATCCTTATCGCTTTGGTGAAGTCAGACAGCCCACATCACATTACTTGCTTTTTCCGAGTACTTCATCAGAAAAAAGGCGTTATATTCCAATCGGTTTTATGGAAAGCGATATCATTTCGAGCAATGCAAACTTATTAATTCCAGATGCTGATTTAACAGATTTTGCTGTCTTAATCTCTAATGTGCATATGGGTTGGATGCGCACAGTTGCAGGAAGACTAAAAGGAGATTATAGGTATTCTGCTTCCATAGTCTACAACAATTTTCCATGGCCAGATTTAAGCGAAAGTACAAAAGAAAAACTCAAGATGACTGGAAAGCAATTAATTGAGTCAAGGAATTTATATCCAAACTGGACCTTAGCTGACCTTTATGACGAACTCACCATGCCACCTGAACTGCGCAAAGCCCACCAGGACAACGACCGCGCGGTGATGGAAGCCTATGGCTTCAACTGGCGTACCATGACCGAATCAGAATGCGTCGCCGAATTGATGAAAATGTACCAGGATTTAAGCAAGGCTTAGTGTGATCATATGCCTTATAACGACTTAAACCTTGCTATCAGACATGGTCAGGTGACCATGTCTGATAGCAAGAATTGTATTAAAGCACGTATTAAAAGCAAAAAGAAAGGAGAAATGATTTAGTTGGCTTCTAACTACATCATACAAGTTAAAAATGAAAAATGTCTTGCTTGAAATTCAGGATTTAACGAAAGTCTACACACAAAAATCGAGCAAAGTTAAGCATCCTGCTCTCCAAGGAATTAACCTTCAGATTGAGCAAGGTGATTACGTTGCGATTATGGGCGAATCAGGTTCTGGGAAAACAACCTTGATGAATATCTTAGCCAGCTTTGACTTTCCAAGTTCTGGAAAGGTTTTAATGAAGGGAGAGGAACTATTTAGTTTAGCCCCAAAAGATTTAGCGCGATTTCGAAGAGAGGAGTTGGGCTTCGTTTTTCAAGATTTTAGTTTAATTGATTATTTTACTATCTATGAAAACATTGCCTTTCCTCTTGTCATTAACCATGAGAACAAAAAATTAATAAAAGCCCGAGTAGAGGAAGTTGCCTCCGATTTACATATTGACCAGCTCTTGAATAAGTATCCTTACGAATTATCCGGTGGAGAAAAGCAAAGAACTGCTTGTGCCAGGGCCTTAATTATGAAGCCTAGCCTCCTGCTTGCCGATGAACCTACAGGCTCTTTGGACAGTAAAAATTCCAAGCAACTTTTACAGATTTTTAAGGCATCCAATCAGAAAGGGCAAACCATTTTAATGGTTACTCATAGTTTATTTGCTGCATCAACGGCTTCTCGTGTTCTCATTTTGAGTGATGGGAAGATCATTAAGGACATCCAAAGAGGGAATGAAAGTGACCAGGAATTTGCCAAGCGATTGGCTAAAGATATTATGCCCGTCGAACAGAAAGCAGGCTGAGATGGGATTAAGTAGAATAATATATATGGCCTGGGAAAATCTCAGACAAAGGAAGATTCATAGCTTTGCAAACATTTTTATCAACGCCATATCTGTACTGATATTTTATTGGTTCCTTACCATCCGAACCAATATCAATATGGAGGGAATTGAGGGTGCGTCTACCATCGACCGAACTTTGAAATTGGGCACTTTATTATTATTCATAATTATATTAGTATTTAAGATTTATGTGAATAATGGGATTCTTAAGGGCCGATATAAGGAGATTGGCCTCTATGATGCCTGGGGTTTTACTAAGCCAAGGATTTACTACATGCTCTTTATAGAACGCCTGATCACTGGTATTCTCTCATTAGTAATCGGACTTTTTTTGGGGGTTATTAGCCAGGGTTTGTTAGGTCAAATCTTCATTCGTCTCTTACCTTTTGCAAATAGGATAAGCAATGAGGTGGATCCAAATAATTTATTAATCACTACTTTAAGCTTTTTGATTTTGGATATTTTTATCTATTTGAAAAATGTAATTTCTATCCATTCCTTGTCAACAATCACCCTCTTACACGCCGAAGAGATGGGTGATCAAAGCTCGAGCTTGAATTGGAAAGACAAGCTTCAAGGTTTATTGGGCTTTGCGCTCTTACTCGGAGTGTACTATATGGTCCAACACACAAAAAGCTTGGGGTCTTTAGAATGGTTGCTTTTTTCCTTGGTAGCTTTATTTATAGCAAGCTATCTAATCTTATATAACTTTATTACCTTACTCATTCACGGTCTGAAGAGAAGTAAGACTCTTTATTATCGGGAGAGCTTATTTCCGGTAATCGCTAAATTGGGTCATAGTATCCGGCAGAATGCTAAAATTTTAACGATTATTTGCTTCCTATTGACCGGCATTATTATTGGTTTTTCAACAACGATTTCCCTATATCAAGGCGCTGAACGGCAGGTTGAAGATGCCTATCTGATGGACTCTTTGCTTGTCTTCCATGATAAAGCTGAACGGAATGAAGTAAAAGATCTTGCCCAAAGCATAGCTATCTCCCAAGGACTGGAAGTTACTGATTCACTAACCTATACGCTTTTCTTTGATAGTGTGGCTTATGATCCTAATTCCAAAAGCTTTACCAGCGTTGAAAAGGCAAGTAATCTCTTCATCAATCTATTGACCAACGATGATTTTAATGACTTGGAAAAAGAATCTTATCATTTAGAGAATAATGAGCTGCTGGCCATTAATCTGCCGGGTGTTCAAAAAGGAGATACCCTAAATCTTTTTGGTCAGGAATTTATTGTGAAAGACAGCCTGGATAGCTTTTCGCTTATTGAGCATAATAAGGCTAGCGTCATTGAGGACAGCTACCTGGTAATGAGTGATCTGGAAAATCTAATAACCATAGCAGAACTTATTTCCGAGGAGGAAGCAGTAGAATTATTGAATTATCTGGAGTTATCGACGACGGGAAGCCAGAATCAAAAAGCTGCTTTTAACCAAAGTCTAAAAGCTCAAAGTGATGACTGGGAGAGTCTTTCTTATTATTCCCATAAAGCAGATATCCGTGTTGAAGTCTTTTCGTCAAATAGTGCGTATCTTTTAATTGTTGGAACCATTTCAATCATTCTTATCACCTATATCATTTTTACCATGATCTATAGGCAGGTGAAAAGTGCCAGGGATAATCAGAAAAACATTGAAATTCAAAGAAAACTTGGCATGTCGGAGAGTGGGACGAGACGTTTTGTTCTTGCGGAAAATAGCATCTTATACATCCTGCCCTTGCTTTTAGCCTTGCTTCACGTTGCCGCCCTCTTTAACCTGGTCTGTGACTTCCTGGTCTTATTCACTTTAACGGATACGGACTTAATCAAAAGCAATCTGATTCTTACTGCGCTTATCGTTGCCTTAATGTACTTCGCTATTTATCTCATTACCTATCTCGTTTATCAGAAAGATTATTCAAGACGAGCCAGTAACTGCTTAGATGCAGCAAGCTGAGCCCAGGGAGATGGAAGCATGCACGGAACCGCAGTCATTTGTCATATTGAGAAGTACTGAATATGAGAGTTATCTCTCAAAAGTTTTTTAGGGAGAACATGATGAATTTTGGATTTTCGTATATCGGATTGATTTATCTGCTAATGCTGACCATTCCAAACCTGTTTTGGACAAAAAATCAGCCCAAAGTTTATGAGCAATATGCCAGCAAGGAAAACAAAGTGCTTGTCATCCTTGAACGTATCGGGCAGGTTTTGGTTTGGTGCGCGGCGCTGATTTTCTCGGATTTCAACATCAAACCCTGGTCAAATTGGTCATGGTGGCTGATGGCATCCTTCGTGCTGATGATTCTTTACGAAATCAACTGGATTCGCTATTTCACAAGCGAAAAAACCATGCGGGATTTTTATGGAAGCTTTCTTGGCATCCCCGTTCCGGGTGCCACACTCCCCATCGCCGCCTTCTTGCTTTTGGCAATCTATGGGAAAAACATTGTGCTTGCCGTGTCTGCTTTAATCCTCGGGATTGGGCATATCGGCATCCATTTAATGCACCTAAAAGAAATCACCCGTCAAAACGGAGCATAAATAAAGAATTCGGCAGAGTTTTTTAGCCAATTTGCCATCAGCCTAATTTCTTGTCATATAATAAAGCCATCATCAACATTAAGGAGATATGATGAGTCAACAAGACATTTATCCTATCGAAATTGCCGGCGTAAAACGTGATTTACGCCTTTTTGAAGTCAAACCTGGTTTACGCATCGCCATCCTCAACATCCTTGGCGACGTTGAACTGGTTGAAGCCTGCGCCAATGAACTCGCTAAACGCTTGGAAGACTTCCAATTCGACACCATTATCACCGCCGAGTCAAAAAGCATTCCTCTTGCCCACATGCTTTCGCGCGCCACGGGTGCGCCTTACGTTGTTTTACGCAAGGACTGGAAACCCTACATGGGCGACGCCATCCGCGCCGAAACGCTATCCATCACCACCGGCAAACCACAAACACTGATTTTGGATCAAAAAGATTTTCCGCTTATCCAGGGCAAGGGCGTTGTTATCCTGGATGACGTCATCAGCACCGGTTCCACCTTGCAGGGCATGCATCTCATCGTAGATAAAGCTGGCGGTGAAGTGGTCAAAGAGGTCGCCATCCTAACCGAAGGTGAACGCAGTCAATGGCGTGACATTCTCGCATTGGGACACCTGCCTCTTTTCATCGATTAATGCGCGTTGCTGTCCTTTCTGACGTGCACGGCAACCTGGCTGCTTTTGAAGCAGCCCTTGCCGACGCGCGCGCTCAAAGCCCCGACCAGATCATCCTGGCGGGCGATTACATCAACGGTGGGCCCGACTCGCAAGCCTGCCTGCAGTTGGCGCTGAGTTCGGGTTTGGTCGCCCTGCGCGGTAACCACGAACGCTACGTCTGCCAGGCGGGCACGCTCCGACAACATGTCCGCTGGAACACGCCCTGGTTCTCGTCCGTGCGTTTCGCGCATCAGTTCTTCGGCCCAGCGGATTTCGACGCCATGCGCGCCTTGCCCTACGATTATCATGGTGATGATTTTTATGTTGTGCATAGCACCACCCGCGATGACCACGATTTTATTGATGAGAACTGCACCGACGCCATGTTTGAACGTTTTTTCCCAGGGATCAAGGCGAACCTGATTATCCGCGGGCATAACCACCGCCACCGCATCGATTACTGGGGAGATCGTCCGGTGATAACGTCTGGTTCGGTGGGCATCGGCCTTTCAGGCGCGCCCAAAGCTGTCTACGCTTTGGCTACGCGCAATAATGGACGCTGGCATACCGAGCATCGCTACGTGGATTACGACCTTGAGCACACGCTGAAACGCTTTGAAGAAACTGCTTATCTCGAATACACCGGCGTGATTGGCAAGCTTTATCGTTTGGAACTGATGACCGGCAAAAACATTATTGTGGCGTTTATTGAACGCTACCGCGACCGGCTTGACAGTGGCCAGATCACCTGGGATTGGGCGTGGGAGGACTTTCAGCGTTATTGCTGAGTTGATGCCGTTTTCACGCCACGCACTAAATTAATGACGTTCGCTGAGGCGTCTTCGCCGAAACAAAAAACAGGATTGCACGCCAAGACGCCGGCAGGAGAGGGCATTGTTTCGTTCGCACGTGGTCTCCCGACCACATATTTGACACGGTTCAGGGCGAAATCTGCATTTGTCAGCCCTATCATTCCTCCCCTCCTCAGGAGGGGAACTAAAGGGGTGGGACTTAATAAACCAAACAACTGATATTCATCTAACGGATTGATATATTGAATGACATTGTGCCCAGCAAGACGCCGGCAGGAGAGCTAAACACTACGCCCTCGGTGTCTCACCGTAGGGCTGAATCGTGTCGGCGTGACGCTTCCACGAACGGAAGTAAATCCTTCCGCGGTCTGGAGATCGAAAAGATGATTATTTTTAGCTAAAATAACGCGCGGGGTGAGGACACCGGCGCGAGAGATAAAGAGACTCGCCCCGGCGTCTCGCTGCGGGCAAAACGCATGGCGCAGATGCCATGCATCGGTAGGGCAACCCACTGGCGCGTGGCGTCCCGATTGACACGAACCTATATCTGCCAATAATCCCGCCACGCGCTAAGCTGACACTGCTCAGCGGAACGCCTTTAAACGCAAACAAAACCAGAATTCCTGCTTCACACCATCGAAATCACCCCGTTTTTATGCTATCATTAGCATGAGAAACGACATGGCATTCATAAAGAAATACTTACCTTTCATCTTGCTCAATATCGCTATTTCAGCAATCACGGTCTTGGCAGTTTTGTTTATTTGGGATTGGCATCAAAAAAGCAAACTTGCCCATGTGCCAGCCCCTCAGCCAACGGCAGCCATATCTAACACTCCCAGCGAGAACACACCCGAAGCTATCAGCACAATCAGCACAACAAGTCCATCTAAAACAAATCAGCCTGGAGAAAGCCAGGTCAGTATCCAGCTAATTTCGGGCATGGGTGATTTAAACCTCGAATACATTCTCATCAAAAACACCGGTAACAGCAAATTATCGCTGCTTGACTGGTCGCTGCGTGGGTCAGAGCAAAAAAGCATTCACATCAAAAGCGACATCACGCTCAACCCCGGTGGCGCGATAAAAATTTACTCAAAAACAGGCACCGACAGCGCGCTAAGCATTTACCTCAACAGCCAGCAAGCTTATTGGAAATCGGGCATTGTGGTTACCTTGCACGACCCCGATCTCGTCGAACGCGCGCGTTACGAAATACCATAAGGATAAACGTATGTCACAAGCACTTTACCGAACCTGGCGGCCCGCCCTGTGGGAAGAAGTCGTTGGGCAAGACCACATCGTACAAACCCTTAAAAACGCCATTGCCATGAACCGCATTGGTCATGCCTACCTCTTTGCTGGACCGCGTGGCACAGGCAAAACCACCAGCGCGCGTCTATTGGCAAAAGCAGCCAACTGTCTGGCGGAAGATCCAGCCAAACGCCCCTGTAACGTTTGCGACAACTGTGTGGCAGTGAACGAAGGGCGGTTTTTGGATCTCATCGAGATTGATGCCGCTTCAAACACAAGTGTGGATGACGTGCGCGAGTTGCGCGATAAAATCAACTTCGCGCCATCCCAGGGCAAGTACAAAGTCTACATCATCGACGAAGTGCACATGCTCTCGACATCCGCGTTCAACGCGTTACTGAAAACGCTTGAAGAGCCGCCCAATCATGTTATCTTCATCCTGGCAACGACTGAAATTCATAAAATCCCGGCGACGGTGCTCTCGCGCTGTCAACGCTATGAATTCCGACGCATCCCCGCGCCGGTTATCGTCAAGAAACTTCAAACGCTCACCAAAAAGGAAGGTATTGACATTGAGCCCGAAGCACTCAATCTCATCGCGCGCCAGGCTACTGGCGCCCTGCGGGACGCGATTTCACTGGTCGATCAACTTTCCTCAATCGCTAAAAAAGTGACCCTGCCCATCGCGCAGGACTTGTTAGGCACCGCCACCAATCAGGCTGTCATTGACTTGACCGACGCGATTATTAAAAAAGACCAAAGCCGTGGTTTGGAAATCATCCAGACCGCGCTTGATTCCGGCGCGGATTCACGCCAGTTCGCGCGCCAAACCGTGGAATATTTGCGCGATTTGCTCATCATCAAATTAGGCGTTGGAAAACAGCTTGAACTCACCCCTGAAGTCCGCGAGATAATGACCCAACACGCCGACAGCATGCAAACTGAGCAGCTTACCAGCATTATTGAAGACTTCAGCAAGGCGGCAACCGACCTGAAAACCAACTGGCATCCGGGCCTTGGTCTTGAACTGGCTTATGCCAGCGCGATTTCATGGCAGGATTCAGCCTCCCGAACGATGTCCATGCCCACTACCCAACCCACTCCGACAATCACGGGTCCAGCTTACGCACCCCCTGTTGCCTCCGAAAGGACTGTCGAGACACCTGCCAAAAAACGCGCAAAACCTATTAGCAACAAGACACAAAGCCCTCCTTCCGAGACAGAAGCAGAAGCAGAAACAGGGACAGGTGACATTAAACCTGGCAGTGTGGAACTCACTGAAGAAAACCTGCTCGCGCAGATGGACAAAATCAAAGGGTCAATCAAAAGTCGTAATTCTTCAACGGTTGGTTTGGTCAATTCAGCACGTATATATGTTTTAGACAAGCAAACCATTGAGTTAAACTTTGACACACAGCTTTTATGCGATATGATGAGAGCTGAAAAAAACCTGAACCTCGTGCGACGTGTGATTTCATATTATTTCGGAACCAAGGTTAGCGTGCGATGCACCTATGGACAACAAGAAAAAACCAGGCACACCAATGTGAGCGACCCAGAAGAAAACCTGGCAGAAATTGTCGCGAAACAATTTGGCGGTGTCATAATTGATACAGAAAAAGAGGACTAAATGGCAAAAGGATATAGAGGACCTGCCGGCAAAGGCGGCGGAAACATGATGGCGCAAATCGCCAAACTACAGGAACAGATGGAACAGGCACAAGCAGAACTCGCTGAAAAAACCGTGACCGAAACCGCGGGTGGTGGTGCCGTGCAAGTAACCATGACCGGCGATCAGCACTGCACAGCTGTGATTATCGACCCTGACTTATTGGCTGATGGCGATGTGGACCTCCTGCAGGACATGGTGCTTACCGCGACCAATAAAGCTTTGGACGCTTCACGCAAACTCTCTGAAGACCAGATGGCACCCTTCACCAACATGCTTTCTGGATTCGGAATGGGTATTTAGGTCAAACCGGACAATTTAAAGATTTATAGCTCATTCTATGCGCGCGCTTCCTCAACCCGTCCAAAATCTGATTGACGCTTTTTCGCGCCTGCCGGGCATTGGACCTAAAACCGCCGCTCGGCTGACTTTTTACCTGCTTAAGGAAAAAAGCGATATCGCTACAGATTTAGCCGAAGCCCTGACCAACCTCAATGCTGAAACCGGCTATTGCCAGCAATGTCATAACATCACCCTGTCTGGTCAGGCCTTGTGCGAAGTTTGTGCTGATTCGCGACGCGACGACACGCTCATCTGCGTTGTAGAAGAACCTTCAGACGTCATTGCCATTGAACGCACTGGCGTTTTTAGTGGCAAATACCATGTTCTACTCGGCGTCCTTTCGCCCATCGAGGGCATTGGACCTGAGCAAATCAAATTTCAATCCTTGCTCGAACGCCTTCAAAAGGAACCGGTACGCGAAGTCATTATCGCCACCAACCCCACCATGGAAGGCGATGCCACCGCGCTTTACTTACAGAAACACATCGCTCCCCTGGGAATAAAGGTCAGCCGTCTTGCGCGGGGTTTACCTGTGGGTGGCGATATTGAATATGCCGACCAGAACACGCTACAACGCGCGCTTTCTGGCCGACAGAGCATGGAATAATTCTCTTTTCAGAGTATAATTTTCCCCTAAGACCTTCAACAGGAGTTATTTATGTCTTTAACTGGAAACCAAATCAGACAATCATTTTTGGACTTTTTCGCCAGGCATGGTCACCGCGTTGTGCCCAGTGCTTCGCTTGTGCCAGGTGGTGATTCAACCCTGCTCTTTACCAACGCCGGTATGGTGCAGTTTAAGGATGTCTTTTTAGGCACCGCCAATTCACCCAGCCCGCGTGTGGCAAATTCGCAAAAATGTATGCGCGTTTCCGGAAAGCATAATGATCTTGATACTGTTGGCAGAGATGACACCCATCATACTTTTTTCGAAATGCTTGGCAACTGGTCTTTTGGCGATTATTACAAAAAAGAAGCCATCGCCTGGAGCTGGGAGCTACTGGTAAATGAATGGGGGCTCGATCCTTCCAAACTTTACGCCAGTTACTTTGTCGATGAAGAAGGTGTCATTCCTGATGATATTGAAGCGCGTGACAACTGGCTTGCCCAACCTGGTTTCAACCCCGAACACCTCGTAAAAGGCAACCGCCATGATAATTTTTGGGAGATGGCAGAAACTGGACCATGTGGCCCTTGCACCGAAATTCATTATGACTTTGGACCCAATGCCTGTAATAAACAAGGCGTCCCTGGCCATATCTGCCAGGTAAACGGCGATTGCAATCGCATTGTGGAAATCTGGAACAACGTTTTTATCCAGTTCAATCGTCTTTCCCCTACAGAATTTCAACCATTGCCTAAAACGCACGTTGATACCGGTATGGGTCTGGAACGCATCATATCTGTGCTCCAAGGAGTCAAGGGTAATTACGAAACAGATCTGCTCAAGCCCTTGCTTGATGAAACCCAACGCATCGCCGGACAAAGCGACCAACAACGCGCTGAGAACCTCACCGCCTACCGTGTCATCGCTGATCACACCCGCGCGGCAAGCTTTTTAATAGCGGATGGGGTCATCCCCGGCAACGTCGGACGCAACTATGTCTGTCGCATGATTATTCGCCGCGCGGCACGTTTCGCGCGCACCATTGGCTTAAAAGAGCCCTTCATGGCGCAAGTCGCCCATGTCGTTGTTGATATATACGGCCAACATTATCCGGAACTCAAACGCGAACAGGAACTTATCTATGAAAGCTTCACCCGTGAAGAATCCCGCTTCGCGGAAACACTCGACGCCGGCTTCGCCGAACTTGATCTGCATATGCAAGCGCTGAAAGACGCGGGCAAAACCGTACTTGGCGGCTATGAAGCCTTTGACCTTTACGCCACACTCGGTTTTCCGCTTGAAATCACCCGCGATATCTTGAGCGAATCAGGCTTTTCAGTCGACGAAGACGGCTTTTACGCTGCCATGGAAGAGCATCGCCTTGCCTCCGGTAAAGGACAAGCCGGTGTTGAAAACAACAGCCAAAAAGCTGAGCTCTATCAAGCGCTGGATAAACAACTCCACGTTGATGGCATTTTGGGCAGTGTAGGCGTCATCCACGACCCCTACACCAGCATGAGCCAAGCCAGCCAACTATTGGCAATCATCAAGGACGGGCAAATCGTTGAACGCGCCTCCGAGGGCGATGAAGTGGAGCTGGTCATACAAAATACACCGTTCTACCTTGAATCTGGTGGACAGGTGAGCGACACGGGCAATATCATTTCATCCAATGCTGAAAAATGGGAAGTTGCCATCGCCAATGTCATCAAACCTTCCGCAGGCTTGATTGTTCATCTTGGCAAAGTCCTTCATGGCACAGTTAAAACAAAGGATAGGGTCGTAGCAAGTGTGGATGTATCGCGCCGACGCGCCATCATGCGCAACCATACCGGCACACACCTTTTGCATACCGCCTTGCGCAAAGTTTTAGGTGAAAAAGTGCACCAGGCCGGTTCAGCGGTTGACGCGGATCGCTTGCGCTTCGACTTCAACTATCCTCAGGCTGTTGCAAAAGCCGATTTGCTTAAGATTGAAGCCCTGGTCAACAGCTACATCGCGGACGAATATCCGGTTATTAAACAAAGCAAAACGCTTGAACAAGCCCAAAAAGACGGCGCGATGGCGCTCTTTGGCGAAAAATATGGCGCAGAAGTGCGCACCATTGAAATCAAGGATGAGCGCGGACGCGTTTCCTACGAACTTTGCGGTGGTACCCATGTTGATAACACCGCTGAAATCGGCTCTTTCTACATCACCAGCGAATCAAGCGTTGCGGCTGGCATACGCCGCATTGAAGCCGTAACCGGCCTGGGCGCTTATGAATACGCGCGCAAACGCCTTGACCTGCAAAACGAGCTTTCAGCGCATTTGCAGACCAGCCCAAGCGAGGCCTTAGGTAAAGTTCAAAATCTGGAAGACTCCCTTAAAGCCAATCAGCTTGAACTTGAACAATTACGCCTGAGCGTCGCGAAAAACGCTTTTGCCAGTCAAATGGACAACTTGCAAATGATTATGGATGTACCAGTGCTTACCGCGACAATTCCCAACGTCAGCAGCGATGCCTTACGCGAGCTTGCTGATGAATTTCGTCAAAAGCACAGCAGCGGTGTGGTCGTTTTGGCAACCACCATCAACGATAAACCCTCCTTCATCGCCGCGCTGACCCCAGACCTTGTCAAACGTGGTCTTAAAGCGGGCGATCTCATCAAACGTGTCGCCGCGGTTGTTGGCGGTGGCGGTGGTGGACGCCCAGACATGGCGCAAGCCGGTGGCAAAGACCCCTCCAAAATCGTTGAAGCCCTTGATCAGGTCGCTCCTTACATCAAGGAAAATCTAAAATAGAATGATGGCAAAACAAGTCACCCCGTTACGTCAGCAATACCTGGATGTTAAGAAAAACTATCCAAACGCGATTGTATTCTTTCGCTTGGGTGACTTTTATGAAACTTTCGACGAAGACGCTGAGAAAACCGCCAAAGCCCTGGACATCGTGCTCACCTCGCGCCCGGTTGCCAAAGGCGTGCGGGTGCCCATGGCGGGCATCCCCTACCACGCGGTTGATAACTACATCGGGCGGTTAATCGACAAAGGCTTTCACGTTGCCATCTGCGAACAAGTTGGCGAGCAACCCGAAAAAGGCTTGTTCGAGCGCGATGTGGTGCGGGTGATTACCCCCGGCACCCTGGTTGAACCCAACCTCCTGCAAAGTGAGAAAAACAATTACCTGGCTTGCATTGTCACCCATGAAAACAATGCCGGTTTAGCCTATGTGGATATTTCAACCGGTGAATTCGCGACAACCCAGATACAGAATGAGGACATCCTCGTCACCCTGCGCGCGGAGCTTGAACGCCTTGCGGTGGCAGAACTCCTGGTCGCGGAAGATTGGCAGGTGCCACCTGGTTTTCCAAACAACATCACCACCATTCCACAATGGTACTTTGAACCCGGCAGAGCGGAAGAAGCCATCAAAACGCGGTTTAATGTCTCGAGCCTTGACGGTTTAGGCATTCGCGATTTGCCCTGGGCCATGCGAGCCTCAGGCGCGCTCATCAAATATCTGCAAGAAACACAAAAAAGCATGGATTCCACCCAGCTTAGCTTCAGCACCTACAGCCTGAGCGATTTCATGGTGCTTGATGCCGAAACCCGACGGAATCTTGAACTGACCGAAACCCTGCGCGACCAGAAGCTTGAAGGTTCGCTGCTTGGTGTGCTGGATAAAACCCAAACCGCGGGTGGTAAGCGCATGTTACGCGCGTGGGTGAATAAACCCTTGCTCAACATTGAGGCAATCAACAAACGCCTTGATTTAGTGGAATTCTTTTACAACAACGGCGTTTTACGACAGGAGCTGAATGCCATTTTAAACAAATTGCATGACCTGGAACGCCTCGTCAACCGAATCAACGCCGGCTCTGCCCGACCGCCCGACCTGGTTGCCCTGCGCGAGGATTTTGAGGCTATCCCAAAAATCCTCGCTCTCTTGACAGGCAAAGACAGCGTTTTGGATGGTCTTTTAGCTAAAATATCCACTTTTGAAGAAGAATACGAACGCCTGCAAGCCGCCATTGAAGACGAGCCACCCGCGACGCTTGCCAATATTGGTATTATCCGTCCTGGCTATTCAGAAGCCCTTGATGAAATCCTTCACGCCTCCAAACACGCCCGCGAGTGGATCAACAACCTTGAGGGGCATGAGCGTCAACGCACGGGCATCAAGAACCTGCGCGTGGGGTACAACAAAGTCTTTGGCTATTACATTGAAATCTCCCGCGGCCAGGTTGACCAGGCACCGGATGACTACATCCGCAAGCAAACTTTGGTCAATAGCGAACGCTTCATCACGCCTGAACTTAAAGAATATGAATCGCTCGTTCTAAACGCGGAAACGCAAATCCACGAGGCTGAACTAAAGGTTTGGAACCAACTCTGTGCGGAAATATCTAAAGCTTCCAATCGCATCCTTGAAACCGCCCAGGCTATTGCCAAACTGGATTGCTGCATTGCCCTGGCGGGTGTTGCCGCGATAAATAACTACACCCGTCCCGTCCTACGCGAAGAAAAAGGCATTCGCATTGTCGAAGGACGCCACCCCGTTGTGGAACGCATGCGCTCGGTGAACCGATACATCCCCAACGACCTCATTTTTGAAGACGGCGAAATTATCAAGCTGATTACAGGCCCCAACATGAGCGGTAAGAGCACCATTTTGCGTCAATTGGTTTTGATCGTTCTCATGGCACAAATCGGTAGTTTTGTACCCGCCAAGGAAGCTGAAATTGGCTTGGTTGACCGCGTCTTTACCCGCATCGGCGCGCAGGATGCCATCCATCAGGGACAAAGCACTTTTATGGTAGAGATGATCGAAACCGCCAATATCCTCAACAATGCCACGCCTCGCAGTTTGCTCATTCTGGACGAAATCGGACGCGGAACCAGCACTTATGATGGCATTTCCATCGCTTGGGCGATTATTGAGTATTTACACAGTCACCCTAAACTCAAACCCTACACGCTTTTTGCCACCCATTATCACGAGCTAACCGATTTGGCAGAGCTTTTCCCGGGTGTGCGCAATTACAATGTCGCTGTAACCGAAGCGGATGGAAAGGTCATCTTCCTGCACAAGATCGTGCCCGGCAGCGCGGATCGCTCCTACGGTATTCATGTGGCACAATTGGCAGGGTTGCCAGCGCCGGTCATCACCCGCGCCAATCAGGTTTTAAAACAGTTGGAAGAAAGTGGCGAACGCGCCTTGCCTAAACAAGTAGCTGAAACACAACAACAAATCCGCCTCTTCCCCGAAAACAACCCCATGATTGAAGCCTTCAAAGCCATTGACCTTGAATCTCTTTCGCCCATTCAGGCTTTGAATTTGCTTTACGAATGGCGTTTGAAATATTTTTCTGACGATAGTTTGGATAGCTGATCAGCCTTATTCTCAGTCAAGCCAATCGCGTTGGCCGCGTAAAAAGTCCTCACCGCTCATCGGTTTTTTTCCGGCTGGCTGGACTTTATCCAGCACCAACAAACACTCGCCCGTACCAACAGCGGGTAAACCGTTAACCACATAATGCAGTCCGGCTTCCGCGCCGAAGGTATCATGCACATGCGCGTCGAGTACTTTTATCAGCTGCCCATTATGCTCAAAAGACGTGCCTGGCCAGGGGTAATAGGCATGAACTTTTCGAACCAATTGCTCAGCTGTTTCGTTGAAATCCAGTTTGCTTTGGCTTTTTTTAAGCATTGGCGCGTAGGTCGCCAGGCTTTCATCCTGTGGCACCGCCTGTAGCTTGCCTGCCAGCCAGGCAGGTAAAACCTCAATGAGAGTACGCGCGCCAAGATAAGACAGTTGTTGGCTGAGTTCATCAGCAAAAGTTCCACTGCGAAGAGGAACCTCACGCCTGGCAACAACAGGTCCCGCGTCTAACTTCTGAACCATTTCCATGATGGTTACGCCTGTTGTTGTATCGCCCGCTTCAATCGCTGCCTGAATTGGCGATGCACCACGCCACCTTGGTAACAAAGACGCGTGCACATTAAGACAACCTTTCTTGGCAATACTGAGGACCTCGCGCGAAAGGATTTGCCCATATGCCGCTACAACCATTACATCTGGTTGCCATGCGCTAATTTTCGCGTAAGCTTCAAGCGTGCGCAGGGATTCAGGTTGATACACAGGTAAATCCAAAGCAAGCGCAGAATCTTTCACCGCGCTGGGTGCTACTTTTTGTCCTCTGCCAAAGGGACGATCAGGTTGGGTAATGACCCCAACCACATTGTGGTTCTTGGCTAATTCCTCAAGACTGGGAACAGCAAAATCAGGTGATCCTAAAAAAACAACTCTTGGTGACATGCAAGAATTCTATCATAGCTTTTAAGTAGTGTGATACGTGTGCTTACTGGTATATTACAAAGATCGGGTAGAAAGGTTTTTATAAATGAGATAACCCATACCGTAAAAAGTAGCACCCGCCAAGGCAACTCCCAAACCGATAAACCAAGCTTTTCCGAGGTGTTTTTTCGGCTGAAAAGCTTTTGACGAAATGAGCTTATCTTTCAAAGAAGCCTGAAAACCTGATTTTGGACGCAGATTGCCGATTTTTTCACGCAAAAAGCTTTCCATTTCCTGGATGTCATTCAAATGTTTATCAGAAGAAAACAAATCATTCATACTTAACCTATCAAACACCTTTCAATCTAAATGGTTTCATGAAAGGTCATGCCTTTCTACTAAATCACGTAGTTCAAGTAAGGTCCGATGATATAAACTTTTAATAGCGCCTTCTGACTTACCGAATACCTTTCCAATCTCCGCGTTACTCAGTCGATGAACGAATTTGAGCACGATCAAGTCCCGTTTTTGCGGGCTAAGGTCGTTCAACAACCTAATTAAAGTTTTTTGTTCCTCGTTCATTTGGAAGGCTCGTTCTGGTGAGGGCTTGCTTCCCTCATCGGACAAAACCAGGTCATCAATCGAGATCTCTTTCACACGCGAGCGATCACGATGAAAATTAGCCACCTGGTTGTGCGCGATGCGATAAAGCCAGGCGGAAAAAGGCAATCCCATATGTCTGTATTTGCCGATGTTATCAAGCGCCTTGAAGAAAACCTTCGCGGTTAGATCTTCGGCGTCACCCACATTGCTCACACGATAATAAATATAATTGTAAATACGCACAAGATATCGGTCATAAAGTTGCCCGAAAGCCTCTGGGTCGTATTTGGCTCTATTAATGAGTTCAATCTCATCGATTGGATCAATTTCCTCTTGCATATTCTGATATTATAAAGGACTTGACTAAGTTTGCCATAAAATCTGTATTGTCTTAAAGAAACGGTAATAAACAGGTTATTCCCACAAAACAATCTGGTATTTCGAGCGCTTTTCTTTTGCTTTAAGGTACAATTGAATTGATGGAAATGCTCAGACACGAAATGCCAAGAAACAGAGATTCATTACAGTTTTTACATCTTCCCACTCAGCAAAATATCCTCACTAATGAGCCATTTTGCCAAACACTGGCATATGTTTTTCCAATCAACCTAAAAATATACACAAGGATGTGATAAATGACCGATTTTCTATTTAAACAAGATGTTGCAGACTATGACGAGCATGTAGCCGGATTGGTTGAGTTCGAGAACGAGCGCCAGGCGCGCCGTCTTATCATGATCCCCAGCGAAAGCATCGCGCCTCTCGCGGTGCGAAAGCTCTTGGGCTCATCTTTCCAAAACATCTACGCTGAAGGTTATCCCCGACCCGAAACGCGTTACCAGGATGAAGAAACCATCATGGACTATGCCTATCAGCTTGGAAGATACCGCCGCCATAGCGATCCCCGCTATTACAAAGGCGTTGAGTATATCGACATGCTCGAAGCACTCGCCCGCCGACGTGCCGCGGAGCTTTTCGCTGCCAACGGACACGTTGCCGATGACCTGTGGGTCAATGTGCAGCCTCTTTCCGGGGCGCCTGCCAACACCGCTGTTTATACCGCTCTGCTAAAACCCGGCGATGCCATCCTGGGCATGGACCTCCTGCATGGTGGTCACCTCACCCATGGCGCGCCCGTGAACCGCTCAGGTCTCGTCTTCAAAGCTTATCATTATACTGTTGACCCTGAAACAGAGCGCCTCGACTACGACGCTATTTTGAAAATCGCCAAAGAAGTAAAACCAAAAATCCTCGTTGCGGGTTATACCTCTTACCCTTGGGTTCCCGACTGGAAAAAATTCCGCGAAATCGCGGACGAAGTTGGCGCCTACTTCCTGGCGGATGCCTCGCATATCGCTGGCTTAATTGCCGCGAAGGTCATCCCATCGCCAGTAGGCATCGCGGACATCGTCAGCTTTACGACCCACAAGACCCTCTGCGGCCCTCGTAGCGCGGTGCTGATTACCCAGGACCGCGAACTTGGCGAAGAAATCGATAAGGGTGTCTTCCCCGGTGAACAAGGTGGCCCTCACATGAACACCATTGCCGCCCTGGCACTCACCCTAAAACTCGCCCAAACCGAGCAGTTTGTTGAACTTCAGAAGCAAACTTTAAAGAACACCCAAGCCCTCATTCAGGGCTTTAGAGATAATGGCGCGCGTGTACCTTACGGAGGCAGCGACAGCCATATGGCTTTGTTAGACTGTAAAACCTTTACCGGTCCTGATGGGACACCCCTCACCGGCGATTTAGGCGCGCGTATTCTTGATTTGGTTGGCATCGTTGCGAACCGCAATACCATCCCTGGAGACCGTTCCGCCTTATCTGCCACAGGTATTCGTTTTGGCACCACATGGCTAACCCAGCGTGGTTTCAAAGAAGCTGAAATGGCCGAAATCGCCCGCCTCATCGTACAGCTCTTCAATGCCACAAAGCCCTACCCCATGCCCGCTCGTAGTGGCGAAAAAGCCCGTGCCAAAGTGGACTTCCACACGATGACCATCGTCAACGATGCCGTGCGCGAATTAGCTGATTCCAAGCCAGCTATGGACGAAATCCCCACAAAGCATGGTTATCCCCACTACTTCTATGCCAGCGATCGCCCTACCGAAGGTTATGGCGCTTTTGAACTGAGCGGTGAAGGCATTCGAACTTTCCTCAACTACACGCTTACCAGCGATACTGAAGCCCTTGAACCCGGTCAATCCCAGCCTACTCGCATGCACACCACCTGTGGCGATATTGACGCGACACTTACTTGCGTAACGCCCAAAGTCTTCAAGCTCACCATCCCTGCTGAAAAGGTCGGACTGGCTGGCACATGGCTCAACGGCATTTCTACCGGTTTTGTTTACCACGATGAAGATCTCAGCATTAGAGTTCCTGGACCTATCTCCATCCTGCCCACCGAGCCCGAAGCGTATATTGAAGAAGGAGAACGCGTTTGTGAAGACAAACCTTGGTACGTTGCCATGCCCAATAACATAAGCAAACCAGGCCTCCCAGAATTTGTTTGGGAAGAACCCAAAGACCAGGAACTAAAACGCACTGTACTCTACGATACACATCTTGCCATGGGAGCCAAGATGGTACCCTTTGGTGGCTTCGATATGCCTGTTTGGTACACATCTGTAATGGAAGAACATCGCGCCGTGCGCGAAGGCGCCGGTCTGTTTGACGTCACCCACATGGGCGTATTCCAATGTGAAGGTCCCGACGCCGCTGTCTTCCTGGACTCCGTAAGCGGAAACGACACTCTCTTCCTGGAAATTGGCGAATCTGTTTACTCACACTTCCTTGACCCACACGGGAAGGTAATTGATGACTTTATCATCTATCGCCGTGACGAAGACCGCTATCTCCTGGTTGTAAACGCGGCAAATGAAGAAAAGGACTGGGCTTGGCTCAACGCGGTAAAGAGTGGCAAAGTTTTAGTAGACCTTGAAAAACCCTGGGTTAAAGTCCCCGGCAGAAAATGCACTTTGCGCAATCTCAAAGATCCCGCCGCTGGCAAAGATCAACTTGTCACCATCGCCATCCAAGGGCCAAGCAGCCGCGACATTTTGCTCGGTTTGGCTTGCAATCATTGCCATGACCATAAAATTATGCGCCTTGGCAAAGGCGAACTCTGCGACTGTCACCTGGGCATCATCCCGGTAATCGTCTCACGCACCGGTTATACCGGCGAAGATATGGGCTTTGAAGTCTTCGTTCACCCCGATAATGCTGTCCGACTATGGAATGACCTACTGGAAGAAGGCAAGGAGCATGGCTTGCTTGCCTGCGGACTTGGCGCGCGCGATTCCTTACGCACCGAAGCCGGCTTACCTCTATACGGGCATGAAATGGGTGGCGATTTTGACCTCACCGTTGGTGATGCTGGGTTCATCTCCTTTATCCGCTTCAACTCTGCCTGGTTTATTGGCCGCAATGCATGCCTTGAATATGAGAAAAAACGCAAATCAGTTGTCGCCCGCTTCACCTTTGATGAGAAAGGTGTGCGCATGGCACGACCTGGTGACCCTGTTTGTGATCATCGCGGACGTATGGTCGGTTTTGTGACAAGTTGCGCTATCGACCAAAACGGAATGCTCACCGGTCAAGCATATGTCGACAAAAAGACTGCCAAAGCAGGCACTCCCATTTATATCTTCCAAAACGCACCTGAATGGCAACAAAAACCGCCCGCTGAGTTAGCAACAGGCGATCGTGTGGCTATTCCGAGCACTGCAACGATCGTTTCAAGATTTTTATAAATGATAGTTAGAGAGGAGACATATATCATGACAAATCCATGGGAAGAAAAATTTTCCAACCGTACCGCTTGGATGAAAAGCTCATTCATCCGAGAACTACTCAAAGTTACCAACCAACCTGATGTTATCTCGTTTGGTGGCGGTTTTCCAGCTGGTGAACTTTTTCCAGTTGAACGAGTAAAAGAAGCTTGCGAGAAGATTTTAAGTGAGAATCCTGAAAAAGCGCTCCAATATAGCACCACAGAAGGTTACAACCCTCTGCGCCAGTATCTGGTTGATGACTACCGCTCGCGCGGTGTGAACATCGGCTTGGAAAACATTCAAATCACCGTTGGATCGCAACAAGCGCTCGATTTTATCGGTCGCATTTTTGTTGACGAAGGCGATAAGTTGTTAGTCGAAAGCCCCACTTATCTCGGCGCGCTTCAGGCTTGGAACGCTTATGGCCCAGAATATGTCACGGTCGAAACTGATGATGAAGGTATGCAAGTAGAAAAAATTGAAGCCATCATCCAGGAACATAACCCAAAGTTTATCTATGCGCTCCCTAACTTCCACAACCCGATGGGTGTATCTATGTCCATTGAGCGACGTAAACAACTCGTCGAGATTTCACATAAATACAATATACCCATCGTTGAAGATGACCCCTACGGCAAGTTGATTTTTGAAGGCGAAATGCTTCCATCAATCTCGATGCTTGATTGCAAATTCCGCGGTGGCGAAGATAATTTCGAAGGAAACATCATTCACACCAGCACCTTCTCCAAGATTTTAGCTCCCGGTTTGCGCATCGGTTGGGCAATTGGGCCAAAAGAAGTTATCAAGAAGATGGTTCAAGCCAAACAAGGTGCCGACCTGCAATGTTCGACCTTTGACCAATACATCGCCTATGAGCTTGTGGCTGGCGATTGGCTGCCCGATCATATTGAGCTCATCAAACGCGTTTACAAAGAACGACGCGATGCGATGCTTCAGGCTTTTGAAGACTTCATGCCCGAAGGCACCAGCTGGACTACCCCCGCGGGTGGTCTTTTCCTTTGGCTGCGTTTGCCCGAAGGTTGCGACTCGCTTGAACTCTTCCCCAAAGCAGTTGAACAACGCGTTGCCTACGTGCCTGGTGTGCCTTTTTATCCAGTTGACGGCCCTCGCAACACCATGCGCCTTAACTTCAGCGCCAGTGATCCTGAAAAGATCCGCGAAGGTGTCCGACGTATTTCCGTCATGGCTAAAAACGCCCTGGCTGGAAAGTAAACCACCTTCTCTATCAGAGATAATAAAAAGCCGCGCTTTGTCGCGGTTTTTTATTCCTTGAAAAAGGAAAGAACAGATCCAAAACGGGAATGTCCAGCCATTTAGGCTTGCTTTTGATTAACAGGTATAATTCATGTTATGAAAAAAGCTAATATTTGGGTCATTTTGACCCTCCTCATCATCACAATCGCTGTTTTTACTGTGTTCATTTTCCCGAACAAAGCCGCCTCAAAAGATGAGGCAATGGTGAACATTTTCCAACCAGACGAGTTTGCCACTTGGACGGTTGTCAGCAGGATGACCTCACCCAAGCCTGACCGACCCTCTTTCCTACAACATTATTTTCTATACAATTTTTACCATTATGGCTTCCCATACTTTTCGATATCGAGTTTGCCTGTCTTTGTAGCACGGTGGACCAACCAATTCGACAACATGCCACTGGTAATGGTTAGCTTAAGGCAGTTTGTGAATGTTTTGCCCAGCTTGATTGCCCTTCTCATTTTGGTTTACATACAAGACCAGTTTAGCAGCTATAAATCGATTCTGCTCTACATCGTTCTCCTGTCATTTCCCGCGGTGGTAAACAATAACATGTGGTGGCATCCGGACGGTTTATGTTTGCTATTCAGCGCGCTCACGCTCTTTTTCCTGTGGAAAGATGATCAAAAATTCGGGAAGCATTTCTTTATCGCCGCGATATTTGCTGGCATCCTAACCGCAACGAAGTTGATTGGTGTTTTTTTCCTTGCTGCGATTATTCCCATTTTATTATTGCAGCTAAAAACAAAGAAATGGCGATTCGTTGAGGCGGTTGGGTATTGGACTCTCTTTGCGTTTGTCATGGCAATTTCCTTTGTTATATCCAATCCCTTTTTATTCACAATGGAAGGCATTTCACGCTACGCGTTCACGCTTTACAACGAATTTACAGAAATCTCCGCGGGTTATGGTTTAGTCTACGACAAAGGTTTTTCCGCCGCATGGGCGGGAATTCAGCCAGCCTATGGAAAATTACCCTTCTTCATCGCTTTGGCTTTTTCCTTTTTTTTGGGCTTCCGTGATAAAAGCAAGATAAAGTTAGCCACATTAATCCTCTGCTGGTTCCTTCCTCTGACCTTCACTGTCCTTTTTACCACGCATTTCAAGTATCAATACTGGTTGCCAGCGGCGATACCCGCTTTTTCCATGCTCTATTTCCTTATTCCAGACAAATCCACCTGGAAAGAAGATAAACTTTGGCTCAAAATTGCGAAATTGGTATTAGTTGTAGTCGTAATCATTCAAGTCGTCTTCTTCAACATTCAAAATGTTCAATCAGTAAAAGCTCAAATTGAGCGCGAACAAACCAGTGAGAGCATCAACTACTTCAAAGGAGCCATTAAAGTCCTGGAACCAACTGTGGATACATATATGAATGTTTATTATGACTACCGTATTTACATCCCATACAGGAGTTATCCGTGGTACCTCAATACTTCCTTTGAAATGTTGGATTACGGATATATCCACGACAACGATTTTGACATCTTGCTTCTCATGAACCAGCGTGTTAAGGATTACCTAAATCCTAATGCCATAGGTGTAAACGAAGAAAAATTAGAAACAGCCCGGCTGTTCTACTCGGATGTACGCGATAACAAAATTGAAGGTTATATCCTGCTCTATGAGGATGATTTCGGAAAAGCCTTCATACGCGAAGATTTATACGAACAGTATTACCCATCACCTTGATATTAATTGATTTAATACACAACCGCTGGTGCTTTATCAAACACCAGCGGTTTTCTTAACGATAAATATTGGACTAATGCTCCCAAAGCGAGAAATTGGTCAACAAGGAACCACCCGTGAACTCGCGCAACAGCGAATTTGAAGGCACATATTCCGTTGAAGTCGGTAAGAACCACTCCAATAACTTTAGTAAGCGCTTAGCCTCAATATGCTCAGGAGTACCAAAGCGCACCTGTCGCAACAGGGGTTCAACCAGAGGCTTTAGCGTGGTCAACTCATATGCCAAAGCAGAGTTAAACATGACATCCGCGTTTTCCTGATAGGGGAAGATATGCTCTGTTTCGCCTTTTCTTACCTGCTCCCATCGCCCGATGGTTTGTTCAGCGGAATAACCACGGTCACGCGCGTCACGCAGAATACGTCTGAGCATGCGCGTATCAGTCGTCGAAATCCGATTATGACGGTCAAGGTTTAGTTGGGTCAGGCACGAAATATAGATCTTAAAGGTTTCATTCGCGCCAATTCCATCCAATAAGTCAGGATTCATGCCATGGATGCCTTCCAATATAATGACATCATCTTTCTTCAATTGCGCTGTTTCGCCATCCACACTCAGTCCGCTCAGAAAATCGTAACGGGGCAACTGCACCTTTTTTCCGGTCAAGAGTGCCCGCAGGTCCTTATTCAATCGTTTGAGATCCAAAGCGCGCAGGGATTCATAATCCTTTTCGCCCTCTGGCGTGAGTGGCGTCTTCTCACGGTCAATGAAGAAATTATCCATCTCAAGCGCAAAAGGCGTAATGCCCCTCGCCAAAAGTTGCACACTAAGACGTTTTGAGAAAGTTGTTTTACCCGAGGACGATGGGCCCGCGATGAGTACCACACCCACATCTTCCAAACGGTTCTGAATTTGATCAGCGATGTTTGAAATCTGCATCTCATGCAGTGCTTCTGAAACCAAAATAACCTCATCGATATGTCCCTGTTCGATAGCATCATTCAACGCGCCAACTGAAGGAATACCCAACTTTTTCAGCCATTCACCATAATCCTGGAAAGACCTGAGCAATTTGGGATATTTAACCATTGGTGAAAGCTCGCTGGGTTTATGTCGTCTTGGAAAGTGCATGATAAAAGCCTCCCCAACCCATTCCAACGCGAACCATTTGAGATAGCGTGTTGAAGGTAACATATAACCATGATGATAATTGCGAACCTCGCCCAAAGTGTACAGAACCAAATCGGGGCGGTTGCGGTATTTGAGCAAACGCACTTTATCGTCCTCACCCGATGCCTTAAAATAAGCGACCGCTTCTTCAAGGGGAACCGTGTCGCGCACAATAGGCAAGTCCGCATCTACCAGTTCACGCATCGTCGCGTCGAGAGTATCCAGACATTCTGGTCCAAAATCAGACACGTTTTCCACATGACAATAGTAGCCACCTGAGGAAACAGAATGATCAATCGTCAAAGAACCATCCGGGAAAAGACGTTTAAAAGCAACCTCGAGCAAAAAGGTGAGCGAGCGACGATAAATGCGCGCGCCATCTTCATCAGCCATGCTTATAAAACTTCCACGCCCGTCTCTTGCCACCTTATAGGTTAGCTCCCGCAAAGAACCATCCAAAATCGCGCCAACGATAACAGGTTCCCCTTCAACCTGCACCGCCTGAGCAAATGATTCAAGCGTGCCATAACGTTTTCCTGTTATCACACGCCCGTCATCCAGGCTCAGTTCAACCGTATCACGTGTTGTTTCGCTTAGATAGAAGGCATTTTCTGCCATAAACCCTCCAATAATTACTGTTTTAGTTCAATAATAAAAACTTCAGCAGCATCAATCTCAGAACCAATTTTCCACTCGTTCAGCTGACCATTCTCGCCAAAGCTGATGGTTTCAAATATCAATTCACCCATCAAACTTTCACCTTGGTAAGTTCCACTCAGAGGACTTTCTTTCAAGCTTAGTCTACAGCCTTGAATAGCTTCGTCCTTCAGATTGGCAATCGTTAATAATTGCTGATTTTCTTCCACGCGCAAAGCAACGTAAAGCGAACGGCAATCAGATGTGATGGGCAAATACGCTCCCTGACGCATCGCTGGTTGCGCGTTGCGAAGATTGATTAATTTCCGATACCAATTCAAGAGCGAGTTAGAATCCGCGCTTTGGGTTTCTACATTATTCACAGTCCAACCATCGTTCAATCTTCGCCATGGAATAGAAGCTGAAAATCCGCCATAGCCTTTCGAAGACCACTGCATTGGTTTGCGGATGTCCTCATCTGGTTTAGTGCCAATCATTCCTATTTCTTCGCCATAATACAGGTAAGGCGTACCAGGTCCAGTAAGCAGTAAAAATGCAGCCAATTTTTGCTTTGTGAGGTCTTCTTCAAGCGCGCTTGCCAAGCGGTTCTGATCGTGATTCGTTAAGAAGCTTGCAAAATTCCCGTCGGGAAAAGCATCCAGAGCTTTCGTAAACGCTTTTGTCGCCCGCCAGGCACTCGGCGAGTAAACCGAGCCAACCAAATCTGTTGCCAAATCGAACATAAAGTACTGCTCCATGCCTTTTGTCGGTTGGTTATAGCGTTTTATCAAGCTTGTATCTGCCCAAACCTCACCCACGGTATAAGCACGGTTGTTGCGTTTAAGATAATAACTGCGCCAATCCTGGAACCACTGTATGGTTTTTGGAGAATCTTGCAAGATGTATCCTTCTTCATAAAGATAACGCGCGGCATCCACCCGAAAGCCATCCACACCCAAATCAAGCCAGAATTTTGTCGCGTCATAAATCGCTTCGGTTACTTCTGGAGTGTGATAATTCAAGTCCGGCATTTCGCTCCAGAATGGCGCGTAGTACCATTGACCGTTCGATTGATACCAGGCATTCGAACCCCATGGCCCCGAAGTGTTATTCGGACGTTTTTCTGACCAGACATACCAGTCGCGATAATCACTTTCAGGGTCTTTGGAGCTCTCAAACCAGGGATGATCCGACGATGTATGATTGATCACAAAATCCATCACCACATGAATACCGCGTTTATGACATTCCTGAATCAAATTTTTAAAATCATCCAAAGTGCCATAATCCGGATTTACAGCTTTATAGTCAGACACATCATAACCATGATAACTTGGGGAGGGATTGATGGGCATCAGCCAAATACCGCCAATACCAAGGTCATCGGTAGTTTCAGAATCACCATCATTGAGATAATCCAACATTTCAATAATGCCGTTAAAGTCGCCAATCCCATCACCATTGCTATCTTTGAATGAACGCACAAAAATCTCATAAAAAACAACGTCTTGCCACCAGTTTTTAGGTGCTTTTGGCTGACACGCGTTCAATAATCCAATAAGCAGAATAATTGCTGTTAACAACAATACATACTTTTGAGTTTTCTTCATAGCAGTAACTCCTGTGTGCTTTGGTTTTGATTCGTCCCTTCAACGGGGTCGATCAAATATTCATCATCATTGTTTGGACTATTCACCTCAGAACCCACTTGCCAGACTTGCATCAGATCCGGGTCCAGCGGTTTGAGAAGCGCCATTTTTTCAGTCTCTGTTGTGGCTTCCAACCAATGCCACATGCTGTCTTTAGGCAAAACAACAGGCATGCGTGGGTGAATCGGCGCGACCACGTGGTTCGCCTCGGTTGTAATAAGTGTACATGTTGTCAAACCTGGAATACCCGGTTCCGATGAAACACCTTTTAGCTCCCAATCGTCCCACAAACCAGCAAACGCGAATGGCTCGCGTGATTTGAGCGTGAAATAATACGGAACAGAGCCCTTGCCTTTCGTGTTTTTCTGCCATTCATAGAATCCATCCGCCAATATCAGACAGCGTTTGTTTTTGAAAGAGGCACGAAAAGCGGGTTTTTCAGCGACGCTTTCAGCACGCGCGTTAATCATCCGATTGCCAATAGCTGGATCCTGCGCCCAAAAGGGTACAAGTCCCCAGCGCATATAGACGACATTTCGCGAGTCAGCAAAGGGTACCGTGGCAATGTATTGGGATGGCGCGATATTATAACGCTTCTCCCAAACTTCAGGCATAGCACCTAAATTCAGCTTCATCTGCAGCTGTTCGGCATCAATCGCCATTGTGAATCTACCGCACACCGTCTCTCCTGTTATTACATATAAAAAGCAATTAAAAAAGGCAGCAATGCTGCCTTTTTATTTATTAAGCTAAATTATTTGGATTTTTCCAGTAGCCATTCAATCAACGATTCTAACTCGGTGTATCCAAGATTAAGATGCAGATGATCAGGATTCTGGAGAAGTTCACGCCATTCGGCTTCGGTCTTGTTTTGAGACAAAATGAAATCGAGAGTGTGTTTGTCGCCAAGAAGACCTTTTACCCACTCTTCCATTTCAGCATCGAAAGTGGGGCTGTTTTTATCAATGGGGTAGGTTGATTGCATAAGGCTAAGCTGTTCTTCAACAGGATAAACAACTTCGCCTGTTGTTTGGGACTCACCGCCAGTTGTTTGACCTTCTGATGCCGACGACCCAACCATGGGTATAGCCACCTTGGAATCAGAGTCTTTTGGTTTCGAACACGCAACAAGGGTAAAGCTCAAAACAAATATCACCAAGAGGATTATCGATAGTCTTTTATTCATAAACAACTCCTTTGTTTCTATGCCTAATTATAGCCGATTATCAAAATTTTACTCATCAGCAACAAAACCACCCAGGAAATACCCCTAAGGCAGGTCAGCCACCGATGTAAAATATTCCTCAGTCAGTCCCTGACTGGTCTCAGCATTCTTCAGTTGGATTTTGCCAGAGATCAAGGGATATTGCTCACTGAGAACTTCCAGCATACCGCGCGCGACCCTTCTAATCGAAAAATGCGCGTTACCAGCCGTGCGCAGGCTGATGAAATGGCTCAGAGCGCGCAAATTGGTCTGGCACAAAACACGACGATTATAGGCATTTGGCACAACATAAGCTGCCACCTGCGGGTTCCATTGAGCGATAAGCTCATAGACTTCATTCGCTTTGCGCATGATAGCACGATATTCATCTTCAATGCCTGCTTCGGTAACCGCCAATGGCACGCTATAACCCAAGTGAGTGTTAAGATCCTGAGGTGTCTGGCTCATCATACGATGACGTTTGAATTCAAAGTAAGCGCCCTGGTCCATGATCAGATCAAAGTTTACATTAGCATATTCGAGTTCGCGAATGGGCACATCAAAAGGTCCCATACCATCAAAAATCGCGTCAACAAGCGCCCGCTTATCTTCGGATGACATCTTTACCACATGATCAAAACATTCCTGATAGCTATGATCACCAAAACGATACAGCGCAGCTGCCAGAATACGTTCCTCGCCATGTTCCTCAAAATGATGCATCTTACACCACTCAAGCTGAGTAGGGGTATCAATGCGATTGGCAAACCAGCGACAGTGATCACGTAAGGCTGGCAAATGTTCAATTTCATCAGCATACTTAACCAAAGTGGGTAACTCTTCTGTTGAAACACGTTTGATTTCCGCGCCAATTTGTCGAACTTCTTCAAGTTCTGAAGAGAGCATTTTCTTAATCGCGTATTCCAGAGTACGCGCGTTCATGGTCACACCCACATTTGCCATCGCCGCCATCGGAAGCACAAATCGTGCCACATCAACCGCTTTCACGCGGGCTCGGTTAGCCCACGCGCGCTCACTTTCCTTTTCTTTGCGGGGTGTATTTGCTTCACCCCAGGGACGGAGTGCCTCCAGGGCTTTGGCATAAAAATCAAAATTCGCCCGCATATAGTCGCGGTATGGTGCTTCAAACTCAGTGCCAATAATCTCTGGCGGTACGACAAAAGCGTTTGGATCCCATTCCTGATAACGGGTTGATTTTTCGGTATAAGATGCCAATCGGTTTGCTTCAACGGTTTCAATCGCCAGACGAGACACATTTTCGAGCGCGAGATGCAAGACAGCATGCTCAGCAACGCTGGAATGACCATAACCAACAATCCATTTCTCACTAAACTGTCGGCTGGTGTCATCGTTAAGCTCATTGGCAATAACATCAAAGGGCTCAGGCGAACGCGAGGTCTTCGCGAAGGCGACAGCGATAGTTTCAGCGCCAAATTGCCTGGGGCTCAGTCTATAAACTCTTCTACTTAAGTCCATTTTCAAAAATCCTCCTGGTAGCGATTTTGTCTTCTTCAATTTGATTTACTAATTCCTGCACCGCATGGAACTTCTTTTCCGGGCGCAGCCATTGTATAAATTCTACCCGCAAATCTTCGCCGTAGATATCATCGTTAAAATCCAAAATAAGTGTTTCAACGCTGATCATAAAATGCTCACCAAATGTCGGCCGAATGCCAACATTTGTAACAGCTGGATAGTTCTTTTTCCGAAGATGAGCGATGGTGGCATAAACACCTTTTTTGGGCAAATATTTATCAGGGTCAAGCTGTAAATTTGCGGTTGGAACACCAATTGACTTGCCAACACGCTCACCACTAATCACTCTCGAACACATCGCGTAGGGCCGACCCAAGAGTTGCGCGGCTTCATCCACTTTCCCTTCATTCAATGCCAATCGAATGCGTGAAGATGAAACCGGACTTTCCTCAACCATAAAGGGAGGAAAAATCACAAGTTCGATTGCCATATCCTCACACAAGTCAGCCAGGATCTCAGTTGTACCCTGTCTTTGACGCCCAAAGGCAAAGTCAGTGCCAACCACGATGCCCTTTAGATTGAAATGTTGTTTCACTTCAGCTAAGAATGCTTTGGCATCCATCACCGCCATCTTTTCATCAAAATCAAGTGTTACGACATCGTCAATACCAAGTTTTGAAAGAAGTCCCGTTTTTTCAGCACGTGTGGTTAAATAAAAACCAGATTCTCCTGAAAAGTAGACTTTTGGGTTTGGCCAAAAGTTTATCAATACTGATTTCGCGTTGTCTTCCTTCGCATTTTCGATGAGCTGACGAATAAGCGCCTGGTGACCAAGATGAACACCATCAAAATTTCCAACGGTAAGCCAAACTGGCATGTCTCCGCGCGGTGGCCATCCCATCGTAAACTTTGTGTCGCAAATCATAGGTCTATTCTACTCTATAGACCTGATTTTTCACACAAATCTATAGTCTATTCTTCAAATCGCTTTCCGCCCTTGCATAAAAAAAGCCCACGGATTTTACGCGCGGGCTAAAGGTCTTAACAAAAAATGTGCATGTCCTGGCAGGCCTACATCATAAAAACCTTACGGGGTTGCCATTCCTGGTCTTCTTCAATATATTCAACCAGTGCGACCAATTCGCCTTCCTGACTGATTGCTCTCGCCAGACTGCCTGGTTCCATCGGTTCCAAAGCTGGAACACGGTGTCCATGACGAACCGCGTCCACCTGTTCAAAACTAAGTTCAACAGTATACCAATCCCCAAGAGCTTCAGCGGCTGGAATCAAATACCGATACCAATCACCGTTGGCAAAAGCTTCTTCAAGCTTGCGCAAGCTGACCGAGTCTCGAAGCGTAAAACGCCCGTTTTTCGTGCGACGCAGATTGATTAATGTCGCGCCAGAGCCCATTTCTTCACCCAAATCATGCGCCAGTGAACGAATGTAGGTTCCTGAAGAACAGTGGATGTCAATCACCGCCTCTGGAGGTTCCCACTCGAGTAATTCAAGTGAATGAACGGTGATTATTCTCGGTTCCATCTCGATTTCTTCACCCTTGCGGGCTAATTCATACGCGCGCCGCCCATCAATTTTCAGTGCTGAAAAAACAGGTGGTGTTTGTTCAACTTCACCCACAAACTTAGTCAAAGCTTCTTCTAATTCTTCAAACTCAAAGTCGTATTCACGTCCTTCGCTGGTAATCGTGCCTTCAGTATCATAAGTGCTGGTCGTCATGCCAAATTTCATCACCGCCTGATAGCGTTTTTCAGAAGTCGTCAAAAATTCGGACAAGCGCACAGCTGGACCAATGAGCACAACCAACACGCCTGAAGCGCGTGGATCCAAAGTGCCTGTATGTCCCGCGCGGCGAATACCGGTCCCACGACGAACGGCTTGCACCACATCATGTGACGTCATTCCTACTGGCTTATCAATAACCAGTACACCTGAGATTTGATTTAGCATTTTCTGGTTTTTTTGTGTGTTTTGTTGGTAATCCATTTATTCTTTTACCTTTTTATTATCGTATCATATTTTGCAAATATGCTTTACTTCGCATTAATACTTCCCGCATGACGTCATCCAGATTTCCAGGCACATCCGCGCCCGCGGCGGCGGTGTGTCCGCCACCTCCAAAGCTGGATGCCAGTGTTGAAACGTCAATGCCAGGTACAGCCCGCCAGCTGATTTTAACCGATTCTCCGGGTTGTTCATTAAAAAGAATCGCCATTGAGGCACCCTGCATGCTCGAAAGCTGGTTTACAAGGTCAGCGTCATCGTTTGCCTGATATCCACTAATCGCTCGATCTTCAAGCGTCAAAACAGACCAAACCAAGCCATCTTCATACTTGATTTTTGTCAAACCCTGTGCCCAATAGCGTAATTCTGCCATGGTACGGCTTGAGAGTGTCTGAAAATAGATCTCAGACAAATTAATTCCCATATCCATCATATCCGCGACCGCTCGCAAAGATTTTGGGCTGGTATTGGAAGTGCGAAAGCCAATGGTATCTGCCAAAATACCGGTCATAATGCATTCCGCGCTCTGGTTGCTCAAAGGCAAACCCCAAAGCGGCATAAACTCATAAAGCACCAAGGCGGTCGCTTCCATGTCAGGTTCAACGACGTCAATTTTCCCGAAATTAACATGGCTGATATGATGATCAATCACCAAATCGACCTCGTCTATTCCATCCAACACCTTGCCAACTCTATGACGATCAGCACTATCGACGACTATCAGATAGTCATATGGTTCTTGAATGCTTGTCTGCACTTCCTTCGCGCCGGCTAAATCATAATACTTAGGGTCTACCGCGTCTTGCAAAACAGTCTGAACGACCTTACCTTGCTCGCGCAGAGCCTGGGCTAAACCGAGCATCGAACCAACCGCGTCGCCATCCGGGCGAATATGAGCGCTGATAACGATGCGTTGGGCACGTTCAAGTTCAGCGCGTATTTGATTGTGTACAGCGATGTCAGTCAAGTGTGTCTTCCTCATCCTGGTTATTTTCAGATTCATCTGTAGAGTCGTCATGCTCGCCTCTCTCCGCTCTGATTTGAGCCAACAAGGCATCTATTCGGTCAGCTTTTTGGGGTGTTGGGTCCCAAAAGAAGCGTAACTTTGGCATAACTCGAAGATCAATCTCTTCGGATAACTCATACTTCAGATAACCCGACGCGCGATTCAGAGCTTCCAATATTTCTTCAGGCGTATAGTCATTATCAAAAGATGAAACATAAATATTCGCGTAATCCAATTCACGGTCAACACGCACATCAGTAATTGAAACAGCCATTAAACGCGGATCTTCAATTTTAGTCAGTAAGACGACCGAAAGAATTTCCTTGACACGGTCGTTAATTCTTTTCATTCTCAAAGGTGGGGGCATTTGTTTTCTCCTTTATGTCTATCCACCAAATTTTTCCATCACAAAAGCTTCAAACACATCACCAACTGCGAAGTCGGAATAGTCCTTTAACGTGATGCCACATTCCATATTTTCGCGAACTTCACGCACATCGTCTTTTTCGCGCCTGATGGATAAGATATCCGATTTGGCAATTTCAACGCCATTACGCAAAATACGTATTTTCGCGTTGCGCGAGATATGGCCAGAGCTAACCCGACAACCAGCCGCGGTACCACCTTTGGACACCTTGAACAAAGCCAATACATTAGCCCGTCCGATGGTTTTTTCTACCATTTCAGGTTCAAGCAAACCTTGCAAGGCCTTCTCGACGTCCTCTGTCAAGCGGTAAATAATGTTGTAAAGACGAATTGAGACGCCTTCAACTTCAGCCAGGCGTTCAGCGCCCTGATCTGTGCCAACCGCGAAACCCATCACAACCGCGTCAGATGCTGCTGCCAGCATGACATCACTTTCAGTCACATTACCTGTTTCAGCGTGTAAAACACGGATCGAAAGGTCTTTTTCTTTCTCGCCCAATTGTTCAAGCTCATTGATGATGGGTTCCAAAGAGCCTTGCACATCAGCCTTCAAGATAAGACGCAATTCTTTGGCTTCGCCAGATTTAAATTTCTTGAACAGTTCCTCAAGCGTAACGCGTTTCACGCTGCGTTTTGCTTCACGTTCAGCCTTGCGCTGGGCAACAATATTACGGCCTTCTTTATCGTTAGCCACAACCTCAAAGAGATCACCCGCGCTGGGCAATGCGTTCAAGCCCATAACCACCACAGGGGTTGATGGTCCAGCCTTGTAAATGCGGTTACGACGTTGGTCAAACATGGCTTTAATGCGGCCTGTACCTTCGCCAGCCACCAAAACGTCACCGACCTTAAGTGTGCCATTTTGCACAAGCAAGGTTGCCATCGGCCCGGTTGTGCGGTCAAGTTCAGCCTCAACCACCGTTCCCAGAGTCTTTCCTTTTGGATTAGCTTTAATGGTGATGTTATCAGCCACAAGCAAAATGGTCGCGAGCAAATCCTCAATACCTTCTTTGGTTCGCGCGGATACTGGCATTACAAAGGTATCGCCATCCCATTCATCGGGTTGCAAACCGATATCAGCTAACTGGGTTTTAACTTTTTCGAGATTCGCGTCTGGGCGATCGATCTTGTTCAAAGCCACAATGATGGGCACCTGGGCGGCTTTGGCGTGGTTGGCAGCTTCTCGTGTTTGGGGTTGTACGCCATCATCCGCCGCAACCACAAGCACCACAATATCAGCGCCCTGCGCGCCACGGGCTCGCATTGACGAAAACGCGGCATGGCCTGGGGTATCCAAAAAAGTGATCAAACGGTCCTGGTGAACAATTTGATATGCACCAATATGCTGAGTAATACCGCCTGCTTCACCACCCGCCACATCAGTTTGGCGAATGACATCCAACAATGAAGTTTTACCATGATCAACGTGACCGAGTATGGTCACAACTGGCGGACGGGTAACCAAATCTTTGGGGTCTTCATCAGCGATAAGCTGACGCCACAAGGGCAGCTCGCCCAATTCTTCAGCCACCTCTTCTTCTTGCTCAAGTTGTGGTTCAAAGCCCAGTTCTGTTGCCGCAACAGCCGCGGTATCAAAATCAATCTGCTGATTGATACTCGCCATCACGCCATTGGACATTAATATTTTAATAATCTGCACTGCGCTTGTATCCAACATCGAGGAAAGCTCGCGCACTGTCATGCTATAAGGTAATTGAATAATTTTCTCGTCTTTGCTCATTTCTTCCTCCGATTCTCCGACCCATCCAATTGATTGAGCGCATGAGCAAAACAAGTTTCGTTTTTTTGCTTATTCGCTTGGTTCGGATTCTGACCTATTCAGTTCTTCACCGGGCAAAACACCGGTGTCGTCATCGGACAATGTCTCCATAAAGTTTCGCAAAACAGCCTTGTTTTGCTCTTGAATGACAGTCCGTAATGCTTTCTCCAATCGTCCTTTTAGCCCTAATGCCCAACAGCTCTTTCGGTCATGCAGGTAAGCTCCACGACCGGGCAACTTGCCACTTGGGTCAATCTGCACTTCATCGCCTGTTCTCACCAAACGAATGAGTGTCCGTTTAGCGAGCACCTGACGACACCCAACGCAGGTGCGCTGAGGAATGTGCTTAGGCTTTTTACTGTTTTTTGTTGCCACCTTATACTTTCAAAGGTTCTAATTACCAATTATCCCAATCATCTTCATCACGGTATTTAAACTGCTTGAAGGTTTGGTCTTGATCAGGGTCATATTCAATCGTATAACTCTTCTTTTTCTTGGCTTTCTTTTTCTTGCCACCGGTCATCAGCAGATGTTCTTCATCATCTTCCTGGATTGGTTTAATCCTGGCTGACTCGAGACTAAAGAGTTCAGCAAATGTTTTCTCTTCTTCGTATTCTTCCTCTTCGAAAGCTGTCAATTCAGGGCTTTCATCAAGAGGCGGAAGCTCAGGCTCTGTGATTTCAGTCTCAGGCTCTTCAGATAATTCAGCTTCTGCCACCGGTACAAGCTCAGTTTCAGGCTCAGGCTCAATCACTGGTTCAGCTTCAGGTTTAAGTTCAGGGAAGACGACCTTTGGAATCGCTTCCATGATATTCTCAAATGATTTTGGACCAATGCCCTCATAGCCTAAAATAGCATCCGGATCCATAATGCTTTGGAGCAAGAGATCGCCAAAAGTCTCCAATCCAGCGGCTTGCAATAAAATGGTAATGTGTTCTTTAATTTCCGACACATCCAATAAGTTAAGTTCAAAAGCGCGCGGGTCAATTTCATCACGAATGCGTTTGATTTCAAGGGCGCGTTCGTCTTCAATTTGTTTACGTTTTTCTTCACCGCGTCGCTCAAAGCGATCCACAAAGCGACCGATGAGCATATTGTCTTCAAGATTTAAGGGGCGACCCTCTTCTTTCTTCTGAAGCAGTTCTTCAACCTTGATCATGGTTTCAGCTTCGCTATGGGCATATTCGGCAAGTTCGGGGTTTTCACGCAACTGTACCAAAGCGCGATGCGCGGCTTCCGGGATGCTCATAATATCAATGCGCCATCCGGTCAACTTAGCGGCAAGGCGTGCGTTTTGGCCTTCACGACCAATCGCCAGGCTGAGCTGGTCTTCAGCAACAACGACGGTAGCCGTCTTGTTTTCGCCAGTACCATGGTTCAAATACACTCCGGCAACCCGCGCGGGGCTAATAGCTTTGCTAATATAAACCGCGGTGTCCGGGCTCCATTCGATAACATCGATTTTTTCATCGTGTAACTCGCGCACAATAGCCTGAATACGCACACCACGCTGCCCCACACACGCGCCAACAGGGTCAATGCCCATTTGGGTCGCTGAAACAGCCACCTTGGCACGCTGTCCGGGCTCACGGGCGATGGAGCGAATTTCAACAATACCATGAAAAATTTCGGGCACCTCATTTTCAAGCAATCGGCGCAAAAAATTGCGATGCGCGCGCGAAAGCATGATTTCGAGACCCTTGGGAGAATCTTTTACTTCGTAGACATAAGCGCGAATACGGTCATGAATTCTAAAGCGCTCACCAGGAATCATATCTTTGCGCAACATAATCCCTTCGGCTTTAAGATCCAATCCTATCGTAGCTTGCTTGGGATTGACAGCCTGTACCACGCCGTTGGTTACTTCACCTACTTGTTTGCTGAAAAACTCAAATTGCGCGGCTCGTTCGGCATCGCGGATTTTTTGCTGGATACCCTGGCGAGCAGTTTGTGCCGCGATACGCCCGAAGTTTTCAGGCGTGCTATCCACCATGACCAAGTCACCCAATTGGCAATTCGGTTCAACTTTGCGCGCGTCCTCAAGCAGAACTTCTGTGCGTTCATCGAAGATGCTATCCGTCACTTCTTTCTGCGCGAAAACGGTGATAGAACCTTTATCTAAATCAATTTCCACTTCTACATCTTGTGCGGCTGAAACACCCACAGATTTTCGGTATGCCGAAACCATGGCTGCCCGAATAGCTTCGAGAATCACTTCTCTGGGAAGCCCTTTGTCTTCAAGTATTTCGTTGAACGCTAAAGCAAATTCGCTTTTCATGCTATATTCTCCAAATAGTTGTACTGCTTCTTATTAACAAAAAAGCGGACAAATGCCCACTTCTCGCAATGAAAAGTATGAACCTTACTGGCAAAATAATACCACCCCACCAGGCAAATTGCAAGTTTTTTACTAATTTTTTACCACTCCTTTAATTTGGGGAAAGATAAATAATATCAGCCGTGAGTTTCAGCACAGATTGCAAGTCCAGCAGTTCGCTTATAGCCATTAAAAGAACAGAGAGCCTTTCGGCTCTCTGTGGTAGTTCGTTTCCCAAACTATTATTCTTTTATTAAGATAATCGGGAAGTAGATGCTCGTTATTTCAGGTTCAGGAGCTGCAACCTTGTAAATATTAAAGTCAAGCTTACCAACATCGTCTTTCTTGGTAGCGCTTGAACCAACACTGAACCAACCGTACCAAACATCAGCTGTGTCAAAGAAGGGCAGATTAGTATACGCAACCTTCATGTCAAATGGCTCTAACTTGGGAACGGCATTGGGCGCGGTAACCGTGTAGTTATTCGCGCTTGTCTTGGGCACAAAGCCAACAGCCAATTTGACAGGATCAATAGCATCCGGCTCTGAAGCTTCCCAGTTTTGGACCATAATCCAACAGGTACCACTAAATGTAGGCTGGAAGATACTCAGATATTCCATTGAACCAGGATTGGCGGAATAAGCTTTCATCAAGGCTTCCACAGGAACGTTACCAACACCAACATAGACATCCAAATCTGTAGCCGTGGTTTCCAAAACTTCCACAACCATACGTTGCTGGTTGCTGGGACAAGTAGTTTTGACATACCAAACTTGGTCTATATCATCAAATGGGTCACTATTGGTAGGATCCTGCGCTAACTCAAAAGCATAAGTCGTCGCGGGAACCAAGCCAAAGCGTGTGGTATTGAAAGCAGTAATTTCTTCTGAGTTGTAGACGTCTTCAAATGTGTACTCACCCGAAGCATTATCGGTATCAAGGAACAGTTCGCCAGGCAGGGTTGAGCCTGAAGCAGGAGCTTTGGCAGCCAAAGTGAAGGCTGAAGCGCTAACAGCTTTGCCGTTGGCAAACACGCCATCGGTTTCCATAATAATACGTCCGAATTGCCATGCGCCACCTGAAGTAATGGAAGGTTTAACTGTAACAGTCAGCTTTTGGGTTCCGCCAGCAGGAATACTGAAACCATCGGCAGGTTGCACGGTAATTTCAACACCCGTAGTTTTTTCGATCGAAATCGCGTAGTCAAGTGCAATGTCGGTGATGTTTGTAACCGTTCGTTCGAAGGTACAACCGCCCAAACAGTTGCTGTTTTGGTAGCTGGGGATGTTCAAAGTTTGAGGATTACCACCCGCTGCGGGGTTAGCAGCCACATACTCATCATAGCTGACTTCCATAACCAAGCCGCTCAAAGCAGCCTTGCTCATATCAATTCGTCCGTTACCTTCAACAAATGGGGTTGGGTTGCTCATATCAAAGTCACGGGTTACACCGGCTTTAGCAGTCATGATGATTGCTGAGCGAATAGCGGCAGGGCTCCAATCGGGGAACAGAGAGCGCATCGTCGCCATTGAACCAGCAACGTGAGGGCCAGCCATAGAGGTACCCGACATCAGATCACTCTGGTTACCGGGACCTTTATAAGCAGCTAAAATGTTCGTACCAGGAGCAACCAGGTCAGGCTGCAAAATTTCGAAAGTAGTCACGGGACCACGTGAGCTTGATTGTGCCATGATATCGCCCCAATCAGGTTTGGTTCCAGAAGTACCAGTCTTGAGAATGGTAACTTTCATTGGCGCGGTAGCGACAGCTTCCATCGCCAAACCATCCTCCTGGGAGATCATACCCGCGGGCATATTGACTGAACCCGTGTCCGTTCCCATAACGATGGGTGGACCGGGTTGGTTGTTGTAAACGAGACCGAACACAGCACCAGCATCGAACATATTCTGGAGTTTTTCTTTAAAGGTACAGCCACCACGTTGCACGATACCGACCTTACCAGTGAGCGCGCCAGCTGCCCAGGGAGTACAGCCGTCTTTATTATTTGAGTTGCCACCCCAAACCAGGTCTTTATTCATCAGGTCTTGGGTCAACACAGGAGAGAGATTATCAGCCGCATACAAAGCAACTGAACCTAAGTTATCACTGTCAGGATTAATCGTAACGGGATAACCAAAGATGCGACCATGCCCAGTATTACCAACCACAGCTGCCCATGGTGGTGTCTTGTAAATAGTCGAAGCACCACTAGCTCCAGAGTTACCTGCTGAAGTAGCTGTTGAAACGCCAACTTTGAAGGCTTCAAGGAAAGCTTTTTCGGTTGTATCTTGCCATGGGCTACGCGCGGGACCACTGGTTGGACCTATGGAGAAGTTGAGCGCGTCGGCGCCATCGATAATAGCTTGGTTGACCGCGGCAGTTGAAGCGCTGGATGGACATCCGCTTGAAGTACAAACTTTGTAGGAAAGTACCTGGGCGTTAGGTGCCATACCGGAAATGACTACAATAGCGCCATTGTAATTGATTTCTATTCTGTTACCAGCGGCAGTACCCGCAGTGTGAGAACCATGGTCCTGGGCATCGTGACCATCGGTTCCATTAAGCATGTCCCAAACACCAATCAGTTTGTTGTTACAAACATGACCAGCAGGATCAGTAGCACAAAGTCCCTTAAAACCACCTTCAGGTGCGGGATAGACGTAGGGATCCAAGGGGGTGGTTTGCTGGAAGCTGGGGTGAGTCATGTTGATACCAGTGTCGATAATACCGACGATGGTGCCAGCACCCTTAGCGCCAGTACCTTCAGGAACAGCATTGCCATTCCAGATTTGGTCAACACCAATGAAAGCAGGGCTAATATCAGTATCAATTTGCCAGATTTCATCTGGGTAGACTTCAAGAACTTCAGGCAATTGGCGAAGCAAAGCTGCTTCTTCGAGACTCATTTTAGCTGAAAAACCGTTGAGGACGACATCGTAGCGATAGAGCACTTCGAGATCGCGACCAAGCAGAGCTTCAGCATCGCTAATGAAAGCATCCAATTTGCTGTTGATATACTCGAGGTAGGCGATTGTTTCGGGTGCCTCAAAATTCAACTTGCCTCGCTCAGTACGCGCGGGCATGGCAAAAAGTGCATTGTCGCCTTCATAAGCGGCAAGAGAAGGCTCAACTAACTGGACGGTAAAGCTATCCGCCATGCGAGCTGTTTCAAGCCACAATTCATCTTCGGCACTTAAGCCGAAATCATCGGTTGGTGGAGCTACACGCTCGGGTGCGACAGCAGCCACCGGGCTCACCAACAAAGCGGCGAGCAGTAGAAAACTTACTACTTTGGTTACTAATTTTTGCATACTTGTTACTCCTTTTAAATATGTAACTTCCGTATCAATGATACCTGATACTTAATAAATCGATTGAAACCAATAAGAGCTGTTTTGTTTGTCATTAAGGAAGGTTTTTAAGCCCATTTGGTTTAATCATACCATAAGCTGATTGTTTTCAACATGATTCAGTGGTTTTTTCTTATGTCAGCATCCTCCGTTCTTTTAAACTCTATTTTTTCAAGCACACAAATTTTCCTAATATAACTTGCAAATATCGTGCCAAAATCTAAATTTGCACGGCTCTCACTACAATGATTCACATCAAAGCACCGTTAAAACCATGCCTAAACCGATAAGCGCCAGACTCTCAGGTCTTTGGATTGAGAATTGCCAGATAATTACGTATAATAAACACAATCACATTCGGAGGTGATATTTCCATGGAAAAGAAACGATTATGGTGGAAAGATGGCATTATCTACCAAATTTACCCTCGCTCGTATAAAGACAGCAATGCTGATGGCATTGGTGATCTCGCTGGCATTATTGACTCGCTGGATTACATCAAGGATCTGGGTGTAGACGCTATTTGGTTCTCCCCGATTTACCCATCGCCCGACAAGGATTTTGGATATGACGTCGCCGATTACCTGACCATCGACCCCAAATTTGGCAATCTGCAGGACTTTGACCATCTAATCGCCGAAGCCCACAAACGCGATTTGCGTGTCATCATGGATCTGGTACTCAACCATACTTCCGACCAACACCGTTGGTTTGTCGAGTCCCGCAAATCACCTGACAACCCCTACCACGACTGGTACCTTTGGCGCGACCCCGCTCCGGATGGTGGTCCACCCAACAATTGGCTTTCTCATTTTGGCGGCCCGGGTTGGGAATATGACCGCTACCTTAACAAATATTACTTCCATATGTTTGAGAAATATCAGCCCGACTTAAACTGGCGTAACCCGGAAGTTCGCGCCATGATTATGAAGATTTTCAGATACTGGCTTGACAAGGGTGTTGATGGCTTCCGTCTTGACGTCTTCAATGCTTACTTCAAAGACGCTGACCTGCGCGATAACCCCCGCAAAAAAGGACTTGCCCGCCGCCCCTTTGAGGCCTACGAGCATATTTACGACAAGTCGCAACCTGAAATGATGGATGTGGTAAAAGAAATTCGCTCCATCCTGGATGAATACTCCGAGCGTTACGTGGTTGGCGAAACCTTCCTTGAAGATTCAACTTACGCGCGCACCTTTGTTGGCAAGGATCGCTTCCATGCCGCTTTCGACTTCAACTTTGCTTCCAGACCCTGGAACGCCAAAGCCTTTGGCACCGCCATTCAATATTGGGACGCGCTCCATGGTGATAATGCCTGGCCAAATTACTTCTTCAACAACCACGATGTGCCCCGCTCGGCAACACGCTACACCAACAGCGAAGATGACAGCCGCCTTAAATTGCTGGCGACCATGCTGCTCACGGTTAGGGGCACACCCTACATTTACTATGGCGAAGAAATTGGCATGCGCGATATCAAAGTCGCCCGAAAGGATATCCAAGACCCGGTTGGCAAGCGTTATTGGCCCTTTTACAAGGGCCGCGATGGTTGCCGTTCGCCCATGCAATGGAACGCCACGGTGAACGCTGGCTTTGGAACCGGCCAACCCTGGTTGCCCGTGCATCCAAATTACACCGTGCGCAACGTTTCCAACCAGCAATCCAGCCCCGCCTCACTCTTGAACTTCTACAAAGCCTTGATTCAATTGAGACGCAAGCACCCCAGTTTGCACGCGGGCGACATTCAGCTCATTCCGGTTGAGAACAAAAACTTATTGGTTTATCTGCGCCGTTTACCCGAAGAAACCAGTCTCATTATCCTCAATTTCTCAACAGAGATTCAGCAATTTGAGCTGCCCATCAACGAAGTCAACGAATGGGATTTAATCTTCAACGGGAATGACGCTATTACCAGCCATATGAGCGAAAAGAGCGTGAGTTTGCCTAAATATGGAATGGCGATTTTAGTCTCGCGACTGGCACTCTAAAGACGGGCAGCGTTTGAGATAGGTTTTATGAATACCGCGCGACCCCATTGGAGAGCTTTCGAAACGCCCTTCGTTGTGGGTTGTGTACAACCGGATACACCCCGAACCGACCTGCCTCTGGAGCGTTTTTTACCGCCTTGGCACGAAGGCATGGCGAGTCGTTGGTTAAATAACTATGCTTCCCCTGGATCGTGGCTGCTTGACCCCTTCGGGCAATCACCCTTCTCTGTTCTGGAATTAGCGAAATCAGGCTATCGTGTTTTAGTCTCCGCCAACAACCCTATTGCTGCCTTTATCATTGAAGTGCTTGCCAGCGCGCCAGATCTTGATGAGATGCAAGCCGCCCTGAAACAGTTGGGCGATAGCAAATCCTCCAGAGGGCAGCGCTTGGAAGATCAAATTCGCGCGCACTATCTTTTGAGCTGTCCCAATCCAGCTTGCAGCAGTCATAATGACCCCAAAAACGCGAGCGCATTTGAAGTGAGCCAATACATCTGGCACGAAGGTCAAGCCCAGGCTCATCAAGCGCTCGGAACTTGCCAAATATGTGGAAACAAAGCGGAAATCGACCTACAGGCAGAGGATTTGGCAAATTTACCGCCTCTGCCACCCGCGGCAATGAACCGCGCGCTCGCGCTTGAAAAAATAGCCAGTCCGGGTGACCCATTACGCTCTGTGATGGAAGATGTCATCAACTTCTATACGGAAAGAGCCCTTAGCCTTTTGCTAACCATCCTCACCCGCATAGAAAACAGCGACTTTTCTCCCAGGCAAAAGACCCTCATGACCGCCCTGTTCCTGAGCGCGGCAGATAAATGTAACCAATTGTGGGCTTATCCTCTCGGCAAAAACCGCCCTCGCCAACTTTCACGTCCGCCCCTGTTTCAGGAGTTTAATATTTGGCAGGCTCTGGAAGATGGATGCCGGCAATGGTCCAGCCTAAAAGAGCCCATCACCTTGCGTTATTATCCGGAAAAACTTCCCCAATCAGGTGGCATTTGCCTGTTTAAGGGTCGTCTGCGTGAGTTAAGCCCAGCTTTGGACATCAACCGCGTGACCGTTGCCTATGCCAACCTGCCCCGCCGCAACCAGGCCTGGTGGAACCTTTCGGGTCTTTGGAGCGGTTGGCTTTGGGGACGCGAAGGTGTGAAAACCGTGCGCAACAGCCTTCTAAAACAACGCTATGATTGGACCTGGCATGCAATCGCCCTTGAAAAAGTGCTTGTTCAGCTCAATCACCTGGTGAGAAACGTCACACCCATCCTTTTACAAATATCAGAACTTGACCCATTATTTCTCATCGCTTCGGTAAAAGCCGCCCAAAAAGCAGGCTTTAGTTTGCGCTCAGCAGCTATTTCTGGCAATGTGAATATCTTACAAAGTGTGTGGAAGATGAGTCCAAGCACAGAGATTAAATCGTCTCCAATCATCATACGCGATACCGCCCGCGAGATTGCCAAAACCTTTTTGAGTTCCTGGGGCGAGCCATCTGGCTACCAACGTCTTTTCACACAAATCATCCTAAGCTTACAAACCCAGGGTTTGTTATTTCAGGAATACCCAGCTCTGAAACAATCAAACCTGCCCATCAACAAAGTACAGGAAGATCTTGACGCGGTATTCGGTGATCCCAGAGTATTTCACCGCTTTAATCCCGGTATATCAACGGATACCGGCAGCTACTGGCTTGCCCGTCCACCAGAGCGATACACTGCCCTCGCGGATAGTGTGGAAGATGTCATTCGCCATGCCTTTTTACACAGCAAAAAGATAAGCTCTTTGGAATTAGCCTCGGTTATCAACAAAAGCCATCCGGGACTGATGACACCCGAACATGACTTGGTACAAAACATTCTTCGCTCTTATGCTACCTTTGAAGACATTGATGACACTCAAACCTGGACCCTAAACAGTTATGAAGACTTTGCTACACGCAAAGAAGATATCCGTAAACTGCGCGAAATCATCGAGAAAATCGCCAGAAGACTCCAGCTTAATCGCCAGCTAAGTGATGATGCCATCTACTACTTAGACGAACATGACCACGAGCTTTACACCTTTTTCGTTACCGACAGCGCCATCATTTCAGAAACAATCCAAAACAACAAAGAGCTAAGTGGTAAGAAGCTGATTGTTTTGCCGGGCAACCGCGCGAACCTCATCTCGTACAAATTACGCCGTGACCCCAGTCTGCAAGCCTTGATGGGTGAAGACTGGCATTTCGTGAAATTTCGCCTTTTCCGTAATCTTTACGATAATCCCTTACTCACCCGCGAACTTTTCGCTTCCCAAATCCTTGATGACCCACCAGAATACCGCGCGGCTCAGTTAGCCCTCTTTTAAAAAAAACAAACGCGTGCCGAAACACGCGTTTTATTATTTTTTTAGTCTTTTATGGTGAAACGACTGTTGGTTCCTGAGGCGGTGCAGGTGTAGGTTCAATTATTGGCGTCGGCGTTGGTATGGGTGTCTCAGTCGGAACTTCCGTCGGCGTAGGCGTTGGCGTTGGCACTTGGAGTCGCAAACGGTAAAATTTTTGCACTTCGGTGTTCATCGTGCTGTGCATCGTGATGCGTAAAGTTATCACGGGCTCATCAATATCAGAAACATCCCATTCAACAATCAAATCCTCAGACCGAACCGGTTCTGTTACCCAGCCATCAAGCGTCACACGATTCCATTCGCTGGGGTTTTCACCTGCGCCCCAATGAATGATGAATTGCTTAAAATTGGCAGTCGCGTCAATGACACCCACGATTTTTACGGGGTTTTCGGTCAGTGTGCCTCCATCATGGATGCCAACCAGGTTTATGATTGGACGTGGATCATCTGGACGACACTCTCTTTCGGGCATAATCACCAGGGGATCAGGAAAACCAGCATGACGCGCCCATTCCCGTCCAGGGTCAGTAGAAAGCCATTCAATGGCAGATTTATCAGTGACATTGATGGTTAAAGCTTCCTTGTTAAACTCCGAACAAGCCGGGGAAGAGCGCAAATTGGTCCAGGAATCTATTTGAGTTCTAACCCAAAGGTCTTCGGTCTTTGGCAAAGGCATTTGATCGGACGCGAAAATCTCAGTCACATGGCTCGGACAGTATTCGCTTGGCTCCGCGCCAGAGACACTACACACGATACGGTCAACCACATCATTAGGGCGCGCGAAACTGCTGGCAATGCCCCCGTTGAAATGGTTAATGCCAGCCATCATCAGGCGATTCCAGATAGGTGCCGCGCCATCAACACCAGTCGTGTTGACCATCGGTGTGTAATCCGCGTTACCTACCCAAACGCCAATAACAATATCTGGGGTATAACCAACCGTCCAGTTGTCTCTGAAATCATTGGTCGTGCCTGTTTTTACAGCCGCGTTGAACGGCAGATTCAAGGGCGAATTCGTTCCAAACATCGGCGCGCGGGCGGCGTTGTCAGATAAGATGGACGAAAGTAAATAGGCATGCGCGGCACGGATAATTTGAGGGCCTTCGTATGGCTCATACTCATAAACGAGTTTGCCAGTATGGTCTAAAACTTTGGTGATAGCTACCGGTTCAACCTTGCGACCTTCGTTCGCCAAGACCTGATAAGCGCCCGTTAGCTCAAGCAAGCTCACTTCGCCTCCACCCAATGTAAGCGAGAGCCCGTAATCCGGGCGTGTCAGGCTGTTTATACCCAAACGCTTGGCGAGATTGATAAAGCCATCCGCTTGAGGCGTATCAGGGTTGTCGTAAATGTGTACATATTCAAGCGCTTTAACAACAGGAATGTTGTATGAATTCGCCAGAGCTGAACGCACGGTCACAGGGCCTCTAAATCGACCATCATAGTTGCGCGGTTCGTAGTCCGGGCTGGTATCATGTGGATCAGTGGATGGACGGAACTTCGTTGGCACATCCCAAATTAAAGTAGAAGGCGTCCAGTCTTTCTCAAAAGCTGCGAGATAAGTGAAAGGCTTAATCGCCGAGCCTGGCTGACGGGTTTGCGTTAGCGCCATATTCACCTGACCACTAATGTTTGGGTTGTTGAAATCAGCCGAACCAACCATGGCAAGAATTTCCCCTGTTTTGGGATGCATAGCGATAACAGCACCATTTGTCGCGTTTTTACCCTGCATTTGAGCCAGCTGGTCACGCACAGCCGCCTCAGCTTCGCGCTGAAAGACAGGGTCAAGCGTGGTATGAATAGTAAATCCAGACCTGTAAATCATTTGCGCGTCAAACTGAGCTTCAAGCAAAGATTGAATATAAACCACCCAATGCGGGAATTGCATGGTGAGCAGATTTTGCTTGAATTCGTATCCTTTTAAAACTTCCGACTCGGTCAAAACCTGCATCGCGTCAACACACACAGGTGGACGGGTATTGTCGATTTTGATACAGCCTTTTTCAGCGCTCGCCTCAAACATCAAACGAAACACCGAGTCGCTTCGTTGCAAAGTCTCCTCGCGGTTGTTATACACATCATAGGTAGCTGGGCTTTGTGGTAAACCCGCCAAAAACGCGGCTTGCCACAAAGTCAAATCTGACGCGTTGGTGTTGAAGTAAGTCTCTGCCGCGGCTTGTACGCCATAAGACATGTTGCCATAATAGATTTCATTCAGATAAAGCTCAAGCACCTGTTCTTTGCTGTAACGGCGGGTAATTTCCGCGGCAAGAATGATTTCACGGGCTTTGCGCTCATAACTTTGCTCATACCGTTCATCCGTGAGCAATAATAAACGCGCTAATTGTTGCGTAATGGTTGACGCGCCCGAAACAATCCCTTTGTTTCGGTAGTTCGTCCATAGCGCGCGACCAAGCGCGACCAGATCAAAGCCAGGGTGGTTGTAATATTCCTTGTCTTCTGTCGCGATGGTTGCCGCAATCAGATTGGGTGAAATGCGATCCAAAGGAACCCAGGTGCGCTTGCCGGCACTGGGATCAATAATTTCATAGAGCACATTCCCGTTTCGGTCCAGAATACGCGTGGTTTCAAACTGCGACGCGCGATATTGCAAATCGTTGACATCAGGCAGAGTTTTGGCGATTTGGGTGTATTTATAAAAAGCGAATGCGGCAACACCCAGCATCACAAGCAGGAACAAAATGATTAAAATAAGAATCACCCTTCCCGCGTTTCCTTTTTTCCTGGGGGACTTACTTTGCATCGTTTGTCCGTAAACAGGCCTAACTGGAGGTGGAGTGATGGGTTGGGTAATATGTGGCGCAACCGGAATAGGCTGAGTTGATGCACGTCCGTAAGCCAGATCGCTCTGGTAAGCGGTGGGAGTTAAACGTGTGGCATAAGGGTCCAATTGCGTAACCTGTTGAGGCAATGCCTCTTCGGGGTGGATGTAAACCCGTGTGCCAGATGGTGGCGGTATGGTTTGCATCGCGTCAAGGTCCTCTAAGTCTACTTGCTTTGCCTTTAATCCAGGATAATGAACCAATGTTTCCTCAGGATGGAGATCGTTTTGTAAAGCCCGGTATTGATCATCAGGTCTTACCTGCAGGTCATCCTCAGACGAACTATAGCCAAACATGCCACTCATTTCATCCGCGCTAAGGTCTTTATGGGTTTCCCCATGTGGTGGATTACTTTGTTGACTATTAACTTTAGACACGTCAAAATAATTAAACTGACTTAGCTCATCAAAGAGGTTTTCAGTCTGGTCAATCCCGCTTTTTACCGCGCTAAAGCCTGTGTAACCTTCTAACGCGCCATGATTGCCTTCAGGCTGCCCACCGCTCATCCAGCTTGGACGAGCTGACGGGCGAAAGCGGAGTCCACTATCAAGCTGTTCCTGATAGCTTTCTTGAGACTGTTCAAGCGACTTTTCAGATTCACCTTTCGAAGCGAATTGGTCATTCTGCTCCATAGAGTCTTGCATCGCGTTTGTCTTTTTATCGTTATTTTCGTTCATATTTTTTTCACCACATCTGCAATAGCCATATTTTAACATATTAGCTACTGTCTATATAACGAAGCAACAGGCACTAAAGTTCCATAGTCTGATCAGCGATTTTTTTTGTTTATTCTGATTTACCACGCACAAAGCCAAGACCACAAGAGATGTATCTTGATAAAAAGGAATTGGTTTGGAAATTCCCAAGTGAAGCGCTTCAGGTTACAATTAACCCATGAGCCAGGGACCCTACTTCCCGCATGACCCCATCAGCCTCACCTTATGTGCTGACCTCAGTCAGCCATATTCACATACGCCGATTGACGCGGTTTGGCAACTTTACTTGCAAGAAAACAGCCCCATAGCCCTTAGAACCAGTTTCGGCTTGCGCGCGCAGAGTTTTCAACTCTATCCAATCTTCATGATCGACAAGGTAGGCTATCGCGGGATAAATGAGTTCCTTAGCCCTCCGCAAATCCGCAAAATTCTGCCCAATGCCATTCAGATTAGTCTCAATCCCAATCCACACTGTACAGCAGGTTTTGAGCTCTGGGCAGCCTCACCCAATACCCTTGAAGGTCGTATAACCCTAAAGAATATTGATAACTCAACCCACGAGCTTGGCGCGCGGGTTGCTGCCAGGCTTGTTTCTTTTAGCAATAAAAATGGGATGAATTTCACCAAGCGCAAGACCATGACCTACCTTAAAGGTGAAAGTAATGAAATGGTTATTTCTTTGCTTATGGATGGCTTGCACCGACCAATTATCAGCCCAGAACTCGCCTTAGAGAACACAAGAATTCTCAGTCACAATGAAAGCCTGAACATTTTCTGGCGCTGTCATGTTTCTGAGGGCACGGAACCAGTAGACGACCGCGTCTTTAGCATTTTCCCGGTCAATTGGGATGCAGAAATGGCACGCGTTAACCTAAGGCAACAATCCCGTGAACTAAATATTTCTACTCCCAATCTGGAATGGGATATCGCTTTCCGCATGCATCAACATCAAGCCCAGCAGCTGTTAAATAACCACCCGGATGATGAAGACACCCTAACTGTCTTAACAGGACGAAACCCAAATACCCACCAGCAATCGGGGAATACACTACCCAACGCTCTGGAAATCTGGCAGCTCATCCAGGCGTTTTTGCCATCCCAGCTTGATGTCTGCGCAAAGATTTTTGAAAACTACCTGCAAAACCTCCCAAAACCAAGTCGGGATAACCCCTCGGTTGAATTACCCTTCCCTATTCTATGTCAAACAGCCTGGGATATTCATCACCGGTTGGATGATAAGACCTTTTTACAAACGGTTTACCCTCAGCTGCGCAGCCTTCTGTTTGCCTGGTTTTGGCCTCAAAATGACCGCGACCAGGACGGTATCCCTGAATGGTCAAGTATTGCACAAAGCAATCTCCAGCACCTGCCTGACTTTGATTTGCTCAACCCTCAGGGTTTAATCACCCCTATCAATACGATTGAAACCCTCGGATTAGCGGCATTGTTAGTCAAGGAATGTGACTCTTTGAACTTGATGGCACGGGTATTAGCGGATAAGCAAACTGAAAATGTGCTAAGCATGCTCCAGGGCAAATTGCAAATGAGAATTGCTGAATTGCGTGAAGCGAATTTGCTCTCCCGTGACCGAGGTTCTCACAAAGCACACCAGGCGGAAAGCTATTTTGAAGGTATCTTCGAAGACTTTCCCAAACAGCCCATAATCATTAGCCCCGAAAGTCGAATCAACATCAAAATCCAACCTGAGCTTCAGATACACAAACCTTCAGGCTTGGTTCTGCATGGCTTGGATGCCAATGGCAACAAACTTTCAGAAGAAATTAAAGCTGAAAATGTCCACTGGTTGCCAGGTGTCTTCCTTTTCACCAGTCAATCGATCTTTTCCCGCGTGGATGGCATTGCCGGCCCGCTTGATGGGAACACGAAACTCCATATATATCGCTGTGACCTGACCCGGGCGGATATCAGCCATCTTATGGCATGGGATCCACAAACAGACCATCCCGTTATGCAGGAACTTGTCGAAACATGGCTAACTGATGAAAACGGGCCAACCTTGTTTGGCTTGCCAACCCTCCTGACCATGCCAAAACCCGAAAAGGTTAGTGGGTCAAGCCATATTGGATGGAACGGATTGCTCATTAAACACGTCTTATCTATAGGAGAGTACGCGCTGGCGTTTAAGTTGTTTGAACGGCTGATGCAGGCAACGATTAAGGGACTCAGTCAAACGCATCTTATAAGCGAAAGCTTTGCAAGCAGCAACGCTAACCCTTCAGGTAAAGCAAATAGTATCGCGGGTGTTTTACCGCTCGGCTTGTTTTTGGAAATTCTCGGCGTTAGGATTTACAGCCCAACTAAAGTGCGTGTGGGAGGCACCAACCCAGTACCCTGGCCAGTAACCTTGCGCTATTTAGGGCTCGAAATAACACGTGATGGGAAAAATAGTACAATTATTATGCCTAATGGCACAAAACATATGCACTTTGGCAGTACCATGAAAACTTTTACAATGGAAGAAACGGAATAAAAATGGAAACTTCAGAAGATAAAAAAGTCAGCATTATGCCCCAATCCAAACATGGAAAAGTGGCTTTTGGACTTGGGATTAGCACTCTGCTTATCTTATTATTGGCACTTATCAATTCCGGATTGGCCAAACCGATGTCAGAAAACCTCCTGGGATTTGTCGTTTTTCTGGGGATTGTCACAGCCATTGCTGCTTTGATATTCGGTCTCCTCGCCATCATCAAACAGAAAGAACGGTCAGTCGTTGTCTTTTTGATGACTTTAATAGGCCTGGCAACTTTCGCTTGGATGATTGTCATGATTATCAAGGACATTGTGAAATAATCCCTGTCCCCTGACTTTTCCTGATTAGCGTTTGTCAGCTAATCAAGTATCACACCTTAGTATAAATAACCAACACCGGCATTGCCCCGGCGTTTTTTACGTGAGTTAGTAGCATACAGAGAACGATAACTATCGTAAAAAAAGAAGAGTGAGCATGCAGAGGATCGATTATTATCCCCTTGAGGGGGACTCTGAACCATATGTTTCGAGTTAAATAAAAAAAGTGAGCGCGCAGAGGATCGAACTCTGAACCAACGGCTTAAAAGGCCGCTGCTCTACCATTGAGCTACGCGCCCATCTCGGACGAATTGCTATTCTACCACCCTCTCTTTAGTTTCGTCAACTAAATTGCATCAGTTTATCCAAATAATTTCACCAGTAAATACATCAGGACTTCCGTTTCTATCCTGCTTCGCAGTAAAAACACATAATTGTTTTTTCTGGCAATTTTGAGGCGTTTTGATGATGATTAAACTCATAATTAAACTTCAAACCCTGTTATCATTAATTCAAACCTAAACGAGGTCCTCATATGACAGACAAAGAAATTCGAAGCTTTGGCACCTGGCCATCGCAAATCAGCGCCGAGATGCTCGGTGCAGGCATACGTCTAAACGACGTACAATGGGCGCGTGGTGGAGACTGTCTGGTATGGTCGCAATCTTTTGAAGGACAAACAACGCTTTTCGCTAAGCCAAAAAACGCCTCCGCGTACCCACTCACCGATGAAAACAACAAACCCAGCGGTGGCATCGCCTATGGTGGCGGCGAGTTCTTTGCCGCGGAAGATGGCGTCATCTTCACCGATCGCAATGGCCGCCTTTATCGCAAAAGCTACCAGGATGGCGCACCCCAAGCCATCACCCCAGCCTTTGGCAGTGCCGCGACACCTATTCTCTCACACAATCAGGAATTTGTTGTCTACGCGCATAGCTACGATGGTATTGACCGTCTTGCCGCCACTCGCGCTGATGGAAAAACCTGGCCCATCATCCTCGAAGAAGGCGCAGATTTTTATCTCAACCCATGCCTGAGCCCGGATGATCGCCATCTCGCCTGGATTGAGTGGAATCACCCCAACATGCCCTGGGATGGCAACAGCCTGAAAATCGCCAAGCTCGACCCGCAAAGCCTTAGTCTCAGCGAGGTTCAGACCCTGGATGGCTTTGGGGAATACGCCTGTTATCAGGCTTGTTTCTCACCATGTGGCAACTTTTTGGCGTGGCTGGCGAACACTGGCGAGTTTGACGACCTGATCGTTTACGACCTGCGCACAAAAAGCAAACATACCTTTATTAGCCAGAAAAGCCTCCTGCAACCAGCCTGGATTGCCGGCCAACGCACGCTCGCCTGGGCGCCAGACAGCTTGGCAATTTACTACATTGAAAACGATCTGGGTACTTTATGCCTCAAAAAGCTGGACTTACTCAAGAACCATCAGGGAGAAAATGCTGTCAACATGATTGATATCAGCGAATTCACCTGGCTTGACCAATTGAGTGTGTCAGCCAAGGGCGAAATCGCCTTCATCGCGCAGTCTCCTGCTGAAGACTCACAAATTGCAGTCATCCATCCTGATGGCATAGATATCATTTTCAAAAGCGACTCCGAACCTTTGCCAACTGAGTGCTTCGCGACTGCCAAAGCTTTTAGCTGGCAAAGCAGCGATGGTGTTACCGTGCACGGGCTTTATTACCCACCCACCAATCCTGTTTACACCGCGGGAGGTCTGCCACCGCTGATCACGATCATACACGGTGGACCGACATCGGCAAACTACAATGATTTTGATGTAAGCACCGCCTTTTTCACCAGTCGTGGATATGCGGTGTTTAAGCCCAACTACCGTGGTAGCACCGGTTATGGCAAGTCGTACCGAAACGCCCTACAAAAGAACTGGGGCAAAATTGACCTTCAGGATGCCATTGAAGGCACCCAGGCATTGATTGATGCCCGCTTGGCCGACCCTAGCAAACTGGTCATCATGGGTGGCAGCGCGGGTGGGTTTACCGTGCTGAACGCGCTCATCCACCATTCTGGCTTTTTCAAACTTGGCATAAGCCGCTATGGGGTTTCCAATCTCTTCATGCTCGAAGAAGACACCCACAAATTTGAATCCCACTACAACACCAGTCTGTTGGGCGCTCTGCCAGAACATCACGATGAATGGCAGGCACGCTCGCCGGTGTTTCATGCCGACAAAATCCGCGACGCGCTGCTTATTTTCCAGGGCTCAGCGGACCCTGTCGTACCCCAGGCTCAAAGTGACAACCTGGTTGAACAACTCAAAGCCAACAATGTACCCCATCTTTATCGCGTTTACGAAGGCGAAGGTCACGGCTTTAGACAAGCCGAAAATCTGACCGATTATTACAATACCATCGATGCTTATCTCAAAGAGATGGTCATCGGCAATTCAAAAAGTGAGGAATAATGAAAGATTTTACGATGAAAACTGTTATAACGAAACATAGTATGTCAGATGGAAAGCCCTTATTCGTCAAAATTTGGGGCGAGCCCGCTGATTGTAAAGCCTGTATCCTGCTTGTGCACGGATTGGGCGAACACATTGAGCGCTATGAACACGTTGCCAGCATGGCAGTAGAGCGGGGTCTTTGCATGATTGGCTATGACCAACGCGGTCACGGACAAACCGAAGGCAAACGCGGCGTGATTGGCAAACCAACACAATTGATGGACGACCTTCAAGAAATACTTGGCTACGCGCAGTCCCTTTGTGGCGACAAGTCCATCTTCCTTTACGGCCACAGCCTGGGCGCGCTTGAAGTGCTCTATTTTGGACTAACCGCCAAGCCCAATATCGCGGGCGTTATTGCCACCAGCCCACCTCTGGCTACGGAAACAACAAGTAAATCACAAAAGGTTTTGGTGGGGATACTAAAGGGCATTTTGCCAAATATCACCGTGCCCAACGCCCTCAACACCAGTCAACTTTCGCGTGATGAACAAATCGTAAAAGCTTATGTAAATGATCCATTGGTCCATGACCAGGCCAGTGTCGCTTTGGGCGCGTTCTTAATTGATGGCGCGGAATATGTTTTAGCGCATGCGGGAGAATGGCGACTGCCACTTTTCCTGGCACATGGCAGCGCGGATGGTATCTGCCCCATCGCGGGTTCAAAAAACTTTATGAAAGCCACCAAGCCTGATGCGCCCATTAGCTTCAAAATCTGGGATGGCGCTTACCACGAAACACACAACGAGCCCGATAAAGACATCGCCATCACTGCATTTTTGGATTGGATTGACGAACAACACGAACAACGATAAAACACAGCCCTAATTGGGGACTATTTATAACGAATACTAAAAACACCAAGCCATATCAACAAAAAGCTTGGTGTTTTCGTTAGGAACGGTTTTCTGGCCTTTTAAGGCGTTAACTGCACTAACTTCCCATGCACAACATAACGCGCATTGGAAAAATCGTAGGCGCATGTAAACAGGCTCACAATGCGATCATCATCGTCAATATGAACATTACTCTCAAATGTCGAGCGCAAGATGGATTTTGCAACAAAATCGCGCTTCTCCTCAATGCTCTCAAAGCTCTGGTGAAGAGAACCGATATCATTCGCTTCTACCAGATAACCTGCGAAAACCTCTACGCGATAGGTAGCGTCTGGAGTGAAAATATATAAATAGGGATGTTCATCGTAATACCATTGCTCACGATAGTTTTCCAACGGTGCGAACATTGAGTCATCCAGCATGTTATGGCCAAAAAGAACGGTAGTATCATCGCTAAAATCAGGCTCATTTCTGAAATCCATGAAGATAGACCCTAAACGGTTCGGCGTCTTATCAGGTAAGTGGGTCAGATAAAAGTAGTTGTTTTGACCCTTGACAATCGGATAATTGATATTCTCCCTTTCCATGAATATCCATCCCACAATATCTGTGTTTACTCCCTGTAAATAATCGAAATCAATTCTTATCAAAGCATTGATTCGGAAAAGGTCAATTTGGTCCGCGGTCAGCGTTGGGATGGGTGTTGGGGTCATTTTGGGCATGCCTGGAACATTCGTGGCTGTTGGCAAAGCCATTTGTGTTTGCATATAAGCCTCGGAAATCGCCTCAGCGGAAAGAGGTTCGAGCGTTTTGATGCTCACAGCCTTTTTATTCATATCTGTATAGGCTTTATTTCCTCTCCAATAGGGTATCGTTTCTTTAAAAAACAATACCCCAAATACAACGAAGCTTATGAAAAGAATAGCTGCCAGGATATTTAAAAACCAGTTTTTCCCTGTTTTTTTATTGTCTGATATGCTTTCAGATGATTTATTGGTGCTTGTTTCTTCGTTTTTATCTATCATTTGATTATTTCACTCTTTTTTAGACCCGTTTGAAAAAAAATTTCCCAACAATTCTTAAATAGACAGGCTGGGGCGAGTTGCCCCAGCCCAATTCAATCTTACTTACTTACTTTTTCTTGCGACGTTTGCCTGCGACAGTCGCGCCAAAGCCAACCAACGAACTGATCGCCAGAACACCGTAAAGCAAGGCGCTGTTCGCGTCGCCAGTGTAAGGCACGTCACCATATGTGTTGGTAATAGTTAAGCCTGAGACTTTCTTCGTGTAACCAGCAGGCAATGCGAGTTCATCAACCGTGTATACGTAATCCACACCATCGGGATCAGTCTTATCCAAATCCTTCCAAGTGTATGTTGTGTTCGGATAATATAATCTCACAGTTTCTCCGTATGGTTCACCATCTCGATAAAGCTGAATCCTGATATTTGGTCTTGGTTCAGGCCCACCAATCCAAATTTTCCTCATTGTGATATTGATCTTGGGACTATGATAGGTATTGGTAACCGTTAAGTCAACAATAGATTTTACATAGTTCTCAGGTGTGTAGTCGTTACCACTCGCGTCAGTTTCACGTACAGTGTAGGTATAAGGGTTACCGTTGAAATCTGTCAATGGCAGGTCACGCACCACCCATCTCCATGGGCTAATCTCACAAGAGGACACACAACCAGGATCAGCCACGCCATCCAGTGGGAATGGAGCGCCTACTGGTTCAGGAGATCCACCAGGAATATTTCTATAGAGATGGATATAAATGGCAGGATAAGGCGCTTTTCCACCTTGCCATACCTTGTTTATATAGAGTGGGTCAATCATGAGCGGTGGAACATAGGTGTTCGTTACAGTTAGACCATCTTCAAGCTTGGCGTAGTTTTCTGGAACGAAGTCAAAGCCGTTCGCATCCACTTCTTTCACATAGAATGTGTATGGAATACCAATGATAGTTTCCATATCAATATCCGACCAGAATACACTAAAGGTACCATCTGCTAACATTTGAATATCGGCACCAGGCACGATTTCGCGATATGTTGTGCCCTCATGTGTCCAGGTTCGCCAGAGTTGGAACCAAACATTAGGTCTCGGAGTTGGGCCACCTACCCATTCCTTTTCTGCGACAACAGCATTGCTTGGGACTATATAGGTGTTGGTAACAGTCAAACCATCTTCGGTTTTATCAAAGCCTGTGGGTGTTACCGTTTCTTCGACGTAGTAAGTGTAGGGGTTGCCAACCGTGTCTGTCGTAGGCATGTCTGCCCAGGTATAAACCCAACCACCAGCCGCATTAAGTTCAACAGGATCGCCAACCGTTTCAGGTGAAGCAGGATCGGTTGTATAGCGATAGAGCTGGAAGGTCACAGGAACTTTCAGAGAATCAAGGAGTCCAACAGGCATCCAATTCTTTGTCGCCGTCACATCAGCTGTCACATCGTCGTCCATGTTGTCATAGGTGTTCGTGACGTTCAAACCATCTTCTACCTTGCTAAATCCATCCGGTAAGTCATTCGTTTCGATAACATAGTAGGTATAGAGGTTACCAACCGTGTCTGTCGTCGGCATATCGGCCCAGGTGTAGCTCCAGCTCGGGGCGTTCAGCGTGACTGAATCACCCACGGTCTCCGGATTGTCCGGATCGGTCGTGTAGCGATAAAGCTGATACGTCACAGGGAACTTCATGCTGTCCAATAAACCATCTGGCTTCCAGGTCTTGGTCGCCACCACATCTTCCGTCACTTCGTCATCCATGTTGTTATAGTGGTTAGTAATCGTATCGGTCAATTCTCCGGATTTTGTAAATCCTGGGTTGAGATCGCTTGTTTCCTTGACCACATAGTGATAGTCATTACCATTGATATCAGTTTCAGGTATGCCTATCCAGTGAACCTGCCATGGTGCTATCTCATAGCCACAAGGCGCGTCACAGGGGGCATCTACCGTTCCATCCAGAACAATATTCATCTCTGGTTCTACCAATGTGGCTGCGCTGGAATCACTGCCAATGTACCGCCACAATTGGAATGTCACATTGAATTTCAAGTTGTCCAACAAGCCACTCGGCGACCACGCTTTATAGGAGTCTGCTGTGGTCATTGGGCTATGATACGTGTTCGTTACCGTCAAACCATTCTCCACCTTCGTGAAGTTCTCCGGCTTCCAGTCTTCTCCTGACACGTTCACTTCCTTCACCGTAAAGATGTACGGGTTTCCGTTGATGTCCGTCTCCGTCAGGTTATCCCAGGTCACACTCAGCGTGCCTACTGGCAGGACCTTGATCGGCGCTTCCGTCTCCGGTACTTCCTCTACCGCTCCTCCAGCTATGTTGCGGTACAACTTGAACCACACCGTTTCTTTCAAACTGTCTAATAAGCCATCCGGTTTCCATACCTTCGTCGCCGTCGCTTCTCCTGCTACCGGCGATACGTAACTGTTCGTTACCGTCAAACCATTCTCCACCTTCGTGAAGTTCTCCGGCTTCCAGTCTTCTCCTGACGCGTTCACTTCCTTCACCGTAAAGATGTACGGGTTTCCGTTGATGTCCGTCTCCGTCAGGTTATCCCAGGTCACACTCAGCGTGCCTACTGGCAGGACCTTGATCGGCGCTTCCGTCTCCGGTACTTCCTCTACCGCTCCTCCAGCTATGTTGCGGTACAACTTGAACCACACCGTTTCTTTCAAACTGTCTAATAAGCCATCCGGTTTCCATACCTTCGTCGCCGTCGCTTCTCCTGCTACCGGCGATACGTAACTGTTCGTTACCGTCAAACCATTCTCCACCTTCGTGAAGTTCTCCGGCTTCCAGTCTTCTCCTGAC